>FWPV01003714.1_pt1 | contig 28345 bp, 29 predicted proteins | sample 2228371 | NCBI WGS metagenome assembly FWPV01 (sample SAMEA103939776, study PRJEB20133) | metagenome | reverse complement strand
CAGGGGTCTGCGATCCCTGGCCCCCTCCCCCACGCAACTCAACCGGCCGATACAGGTGGTCGCGTTGCTGGGGGGTGTAGCCCGCGGTGGTGATGAGGCGGGTGATGTCCTCCCGGGAGAGGCGGAAGCTGACGCCGGTGGCGGCCACCACGTTTTCCTCGATCATGGTGGAGCCGAAGTCGTTGGCCCCGAATTTCAGGGCTACCTGGGCCACCTTGTCGCCCTGGGTGACCCAGGAGACCTGGAGGTTGGCAACGTTGTCCAGGACCAGGCGGGAGACGGCCAGGGTCTTGAGGTATTCGTGGGCGCCCACCGCCTCGCCCCCCAGAGCGGTGCCGCCGGGTTGGAAGGTCCAGGGAATGAAGGCGGTGAACCCCCGGGTCTGATCCTGGAGTTCCCGCAGGCGCAACAGGTGCTCGGTACGCTCGGCCACGGTCTCCACGTGCCCGAACATCATGGTGGCGGTGGTCCGGAGGCCCAGGCCGTGGGCGGCCTCCATGACCGCGAGCCACTCCGCCGCGCCGGCCTTGTGGGGCGAGATGAGGCGGCGCACCCGCTCGGAGAGGATCTCGGCCCCCCCGCCGGGGATGGAGGCAAGCCCGGCGGCCTTCAGGCGGGTTAAGACCTCCGCCACGGTGAGGCCGTGCTGGCGGGCGAAGAAGACGATCTCCGGGGGCGAGAAGCCGTGCACATGCAGCCCGAAATCCCGGATAAAGCCCACCAGTTCCTCATAATAGGAGAAGGGCAATTCCGGGTGCAGGCCCCCCTGGAGCAGGATGCCGGTGCCGCCCAGGTCCTTGGTTTCCTTGAGCTTTCTGGCCAGCTCCGGCCAGGAGAGGACATAGCCCTCGGGGTGGCCGGGCGGCCGGTAAAAGGCGCAGAACCGGCAGCCGGAGGTGCAGATATTGGTGTAGTTGACGTTGCGGTCGCACACAAAGGTAACCACCGGCTCCGGGTGGAGGCGCCGGCGCACCCGGTCCGCCAGGCTGCCCAGGAGGAGCAGGTCCAGGTCCCAGAGGGCCAGGGCCTCCGGAGGGGTGAGGCGTTCCCCGGCGAGGATCTTCTCGACAGCGGCGGCGGCGAGGCGGTCCATCAGGCAGCAATGACGTTATACAGGGTGTCCCGCTCCACCGGCTCGCAGCCGGCTTCCCGGATCATTCTCAGGAGGGCCGAGCGGGTGAGGCCCGTGGGGGTCCGGGCCCCGGCCATGTGGGTGATGCGCTCCTCAATGACGGTGCCGTCGATGTCGTCGGCCCCGAAGGTCAGGGACAGCTGGGCCAGCTTGGGACCGATCATGATCCAGAAGGCCTTGATGTGGGGAAAGTTGTCCAGCAGCAGGCGGGCCACGGCCACCGTTTTCAGGTCGTCGAAGCCGGTGGTGTCGCTTAAATGGGGCAGGTCCGTGTTGGCCGGGTGGAAGGCCAGGGGGATGAAGGTGAGGAAGCCCCCGGTCTCATCCTGGGCCTCCCGCAGGCGGATGAGGTGCTCCACCCGCTCCTCCAGGGTTTCCAGGTGCCCGTAGAGCATGGTGGCGTTGGTTCTGAGGCCCAGGCGGTGGGCGGTCTGGGCCACCTCGAGCCAACCCTCGGGGGAGAGCTTGCTGGGGCAAAGCTCGCTCCTGATGCGGCGGCTGAAGACCTCGGCGCCGCCCCCGGGGAGCGACCCCAGCCCCGCGTCCCGGAGGGCCTCCAGGGTGTCGGCGATGGACAGGCCGGCAAGATCCGCCAAGTGGGCCACCTCCACCGCGGTGAAGGCCTGGAGGTGCACCGTGGGGCGGAGGCGCTTGATGCCCGCCAGCATTTCCAGGTAGTAGGAAAAGGGCAGGTCGGGGTGCAGGCCGCCCACGATGTGGATTTCGGTGATGGGCTCGTCCAGGCGCTCGGCGATCTTGGCAAAAATCTCTTCCAGGCTCATTTCGTACGCCTGGGGATCGCCCTTCTTTTTGCCGAAGGCGCAGAAACGGCAGCCGTTGACGCAGACGTTGGAGTAGTTGAGGTGCTGGTTGTAAATGTAGTAGGCCCGGTTGCCGTGCAGCCGGCGGCGCACCAGGTTGGCCAGGTAACCCACTCCCAAGAGGTCGGGGCTCCGATAAAGGGTGAGACCGTCGGCCGCGCTCAGGCGCTCGCCGGCAAGCACCTTCTCATAGAGGGGCAGCAGGGCAGCGTCGCTCAGGTGCGCTTCAGGTCCAGTCATAAGGTCCTCCGGGCGGCCGGGAGTATCCCGGGATATTCTCAGGGGGGACAGGGGGCCGCGGCCAGCCCCCGCCGCAACAGCTCCACCAGTTCCCGCACCCGGGCCGCCAATTCCTCCGGCCCGGCCTGATCCAGCCCCAGGGTGACGTCGAAGGCCGGCACCGAGGCAGCTTGGAGGAAGCGATCCAGCAAGGCGTCCAGCAGGAAGATGACCGTGGCCCGGGGGAGGTCGGCCCGGAGCTCCCCCCGAGCCAAGCCCTGGCGCAGCAGGGAGTCCAGATAATCGGCGGCAAAGCGGCGCACCGCCTGGAGGAGCTCCTGGCGCCGGGGCACGTGCTGGTCGAAGAGAATTTTCAGGTAAATGCCGTAGAGGCGCGGGTGGCGTTGGATAAAGTCCACCCCGGCCAGCAAAGACTGCTCCAGGCGGGTGAAAAAGTCCGCCTCCCGGGTGTCCTCCTTCACCTGCAGCAGGGTGCGGCGCACCACGGCGATGGCAAAATCGAAGATATAGAGGAAAATCCCCTGCTTGTCGGTAAAATACTGGTAGAGCGAGCCCTTGGCGATGCCGGAGGCCGCCACCATGTGGTTGACGCTGGCCTGCTCGTAGCCCTTGTCGGCGAACTCGCTCAGGGCCGCGTCAATGACCCGCTCCCGCTTCTCTGGGGGCAGATTGAGGAACGTGGGGCGAACGGTTGCTGTCATGTGACCAGCTGGTCATATCATTTTTGGGGCCCCGCTGTCAAGCAAAGTCTCAAAATGACCCGGAGCCTGAGCCCGCCAGGCAGGCCGGCGGCGTTCTAATCCCTGGCCGCCGCCCAGACTTTGGGGTATGATGGGAGAGGTGAATCAGTTTCTGGCAGCGAGGCCCCGGCATGGCAGAGGCGGAAAAACGGCAATTTACCCGCCTGGAAATGGCGGATTACCTGGAAGATCTGGCCCGGCAGCTCAAGGCCCGCACCTTTCTGGTGGAGGGGGAACGCTTCATCGTGCCCGAATCTCTGGAGGGCAAGGTGGAGCTCAAAGCCAAAATGGGGCGGGTGAGCCTGAAATTGCGCTTCAAGTGGCCCAAACCCGGGACGGTCCCGGAACCGGAGGCTTCAGAGCGGCCGGCGCCGGCGGCTCCGCCTGTGACTCCGGCCGCCGCCCCCCGCAGTTTCAAGGAGATCAAACAGCGGATGGGGAGCCTCTTTGCCGAGCTGCTCCAGGCCGCGCACCGGGGGACGCTGCCGGCGGAAGCGGCGGTGGCGGCCTTCCTGGAGCTTTCCCGGGCCTCGGCCCCCTTCGCCGAACCGGACTGGGAAACCGAGATGCAGGAGTTTCTGGACCACGCCGAAAACCTCCTGCGGGCCCGGCGGCAGGGCTCCTTCGAAATGTTCGCCCACGAACTTCGGGACCTGCAAGCCCGCATGAAAGCCTGCCATCAGGAGTATAAATGAGCCGCGGCGGGAAGGGCCAAGGGACGCCGGCCCCTTTCTCCTCCCCCACCCCTGCCGGGGTTGGGGGATATTGCCGGCAGCATTGCGGATCCCGGCTCTTTCACCCCTTCACCGGGCCTCCAGACACGGAGGCCGGGCGGGGCTGGATCTGTCCTGCCCGTGGTGGTAGGCACAGAAGTAATAGTACAGACCGTCGGCGCCGGTGGAGAACTCCTTGTGGGCCAAATACGGGCAGGCAAGGCAGACCTCGGGCAGGTCGTCGGCGTCGGGGGCAGGAAGGCTGACGGTGCCCAGGCGGAATTCTTCGGGGCGCATGATGAGGACCTGTGGGGGTTGTCCCAACGGGGATATTTTATCCCGAGGGGCCGGCTCTGTCCAGCCGGCGGGCAATGCAGGGAGGAGGGCATGAACACGGAAAAACCGGTGATCACCCCCATCGCCGATCACTACTGTTTCGTCTGCGGCCGGGACAACCCCCGGGGACTGCAGATCAAGGTGAAATACCTTCCTGAGGACACCGCGGCGGAGACCGAGCTGGCCCTGCCCCGGGAATTCCAGGGTTGGGCCGACGTCATCCACGGCGGCATCCTGGCGACCCTCCTGGACGAGTTGATGGCGCACGCGGTCTGGCACTTTGCCGGCCCGGGGGTCACCATCGGCATGGAGGTGCGCTTTCACCAACCGCTGAAGCCCGGCGAGCCCGTGCGGGTGCGGGGGGTCATGGTGAGCTCCAACGGCAGCCGCCGCCTGGCCGAAGCCGAGATCGTGCGCCTCGCCGACGGCAAAAAGATCGCCAGCGGCAAAAGCCGGTTCCTCCTGCTGGACGAAAAGCCGCACCGGGAAGGTGCCTGAGACGGGGCGCTGCCCTTGCCCCTCCCCGAAGCTCCAGGAACAGCCGACTGATGCTCAGGGTGACCGTCCTCATGGTGGGCAAGACCCGGGAACCGTTCATCCGGGAGGGGGTGGCCTTCTACCGCCAGCGCCTGCGGCCTTACCTGGAGCTGGCCCTGGCAGAGGTCAGGGCGGAAAAGGAGACCAGAGGCCTGACCCCCGAGCTTGCCAGAGCCCGGGAGGGGGAGCGCCTCTTGGCCCAGGCGCCGGCCAGGGCCTTTCTGGCCGCCCTGGATCCCCAGGGCAGGGAACTGTCCTCCGAGGAATTCGCCTCCTGGCTCAGCCGCCGGGAGCAGGAGGCCCGCCCCCTGGCCTTTCTCCTCGGGGGGCACCTGGGTCTCTCCGGGGCCGTCCTCCGGCGGGCCGATGAGCGGCTGGCCCTCTCCCGCCTCACCCTGACCCATGAACTGGCCCGCCTGGTGCTCCTGGAACAGCTCTACCGGGCCGCCACCATCAAGGCCGGGCACCCCTACCATGTGTGAAGGTGGTTGGAGGAGGGGCCAGGGGTCGGCGGACCCCTCCCCTCCCCCACTTCCCACCCCTTCGGTTTTGCTTCTGGAAGGCGTGGCCGGGGGCTTTGCTTCGCCGACCGGCCTCTGAGGGGGAGGCGAATTTGCGGGGGGTGCCGGGGATGTTCGGCCCCCGGCCCTTTCCCCGGCGGCAGCTTATTCCCACGGCCAGAGGGAGGCCAGGTAGTGCAGGGAGGGTTCCAGGCTGCCTTCCTGGTGGGGCTCCAGGGTGATGAGGGGCGGGCGGGGCAGGCGCCGGGCCAGGAAGTCCAGGACGAAGGCCACCGGCACCTTGCCGGTGCCCAGGGCGTCGTGATGGTCATGGCTGCCGTCGTTGTCGTGCAGGTGCAACAGCCCCAGGTGCGGCCAGAGGGCGGTGAGCCAGCCTTCGTAGTCGCCGTCGCCGAAGGCCAGCAGGTGTCCCACGTCCAGGCAGAACTTGAGGTTGGGGGCCCCGGTCCGCTGGATGACTTCCAGGAAGAGCTCCTTGTCCTGGCCCGTTTCGAAGACGTTTTCCAGGGCCACCAGGGCGCCGTGGGCCGCAGCCCGGGCGGCCACCTCCCGGAACGTGGCCACGGCCCGGGCCAGCCAGACCTCCACATCGTGGCGGTAGTGCCGGGCTTCGTAGCCCAGGTGCAGGACCAGGGCCGCGGGGCGAAAGACCGGGAGCCACCGGCAGACCAAGCGGAAGCGCCGGCGGGTGGCGGCCAGGACCGCATCGTCCAGGGCGCCGGGGGCCATGTCCTGGAAGGGGCCGTGCACGGTCAGGCGCCGCCCGGCTCGGCGGAAGAGCCGGGCGACGCGGCGGAAGGTCCGGGGAGGGTGGCGGTCCAGGCTGCCGGCGTCCAGGCCAATTTCCGGGTGCAACCCCTGCTCCAGAAAGAGGCTGCCGTAGCGCCCCAGGAGAAAGGGAAAGGGGATATTGACCTGGACCCGGGAGGCCACCTCCGCCGCGGTCAGCCCCATGCGGCGGGCCTCAGTGGGACTCGGGATACTGCACCAATTCCACCAGGAGGCCGTACGTGGCCTTGGGGTGGAGAAAGGCCACCCGGGTGTTGTGGGCCCCTTCCCGGGGCGTTTCGTCGATGAGCTTCACGCCCGCGGCCTTGAGCTCGGCCACCGCGGCGTCAATGTCCTCCACCTCCAGGGCCAGGTGATGGAAGCCCTCGCCCTTGTTTTCCAGGAACTTGGCCACCGGGCTGTCCGGGGCGGTGGGCAGCAGGAGCTCCAGGCTGGACTCCCCCACCTTGAAGAAACTGACCTGAACCTTCTGGGTGGCCACCACCTCTTCCCCTCCCATCTCCAGGCAGAGGTTCTCGCCATAGAGCTTTTTCACCGGCTCGGCATCCTTCACCGCTATCCCCAGATGGGCAATCCGCTTGATCTTCATCGGCTCCTCCTCGTGACCGGCAATGCCCTTGCGGGCTGATATTCACTTGCCCAAATAAGCTGGCATTATATATGATGAGAGGAGCCGGGGGAAGCCGGCGGACAAAAATGGCGCAAGATCCGGGTCAGGGTTCGGCATCCGGCCGGCCGCTTAGAGGCCGGGAAACCAAGGCGCCCTGGCCTGGTTGCCCCGAAGGGGTCGTGCATGCCGCAGGAAAACCTCTTTGCAGCAGTGGCCGCCCGACTGGAAAGCCTGGCGCCGGCCATGGTGGAGCTCCAGCGGGAGCTGGTGCAGCGGGTGGCGGTGGGTCCCGATGAAGGCGGCCCCGGCGAAGGTGAGAAGGCCGCCTACCTCAGCGGCCTGCTGAGAAGCTGGGGGTTGACGGTCACCAACTACCCGGCGCCCGACCCCCGGGTGGCGGAAGGATCCCGGCCCAACCTGGTGGCCTTTCTGCCGGGGAAATCCGCGGAAAAAGTCTGGGTGCTGAGCCATCTGGACGTCGTGCCGCCCGGCGATCTCACCCTCTGGGACTCCGACCCCTTTGTCCTGCGCGTGGAGGGCGAGCGTCTCTACGGCCGGGGCACCGAGGACAACCACCACGGCATCGTCACCTCCCTCATGGCGGTGCGGGCCCTGTTGGACCTGCACCTCACCCCGCCCCGCACCGTGGCCCTGGCCCTGGTGGCGGACGAAGAAACCGGCAGCGGCAGGGGCTTGGAGTTTCTCCTGCGGGAGCACGGGGAGCTGTTCTCCCCGGATGACCTCATCATCGTGCCCGACGCCGGCAACCCCGAAGGGACCATGATCGAGGTGGCGGAAAAGAGCATGCTCTGGCTGAAGCTGACGGTGAAGGGCAAACAATGCCACGCCAGCCGGCCGGAGCTGGGAAACAACACGCTGCGGGCCACCGCCCACATTATTGTCGCGCTGGAGGCCCTGGCCCGGGAGTTCCCCGGCCAAGACCCGCTGTTCCGGCCGCCGCAGAGCACGTTTGAGCCCACCAAGAAAGAGGCCAATGTGCCCAACATCAACACCATCCCCGGCCGGGATGTGTTTTACCTGGACTGTCGGGTGCTGCCGGAATACGATCTGGCCCGGGTGAAGGAGCGGGTTCTGGCCATTGCCCGGGAGGCAGGGCAGCCCTTCGGGGTCACCGTGGAGATGGAGGCGGTGCAGGACCTGCCCAGCGCGCCCGCCACCGACCCCGGGGCGCCGGTGGTTCAGGCCCTGACTCGGGCCGTGCGGGAGGTGTACGGGCGGGAGGCCGCGCCCCAAGGCATCGGCGGCGGCACGGTGGCGGCCTTTTTCCGCCAACGGCGCCTGCCGGCTGCGGTGTGGATGACGGTCAGCCAGACGGCCCACCAGCCCAATGAGTTCTGCCTGCTCAGCAACCTGGTGGGGGACGCAAAGGTGCTGGCCCACGTCTTCCTGCACTGCGGTTGAGGAGCCACCGGGCCGCCCTCAGCAGGAGTCCCAGAGGTGACGCTCCTGGAGATACTGCCGGTTGCTCTCGTCAGTTATCAGATAATTCTCCTGGTCCTCGGCCAGCATTTCCGCCCATTCCTCCAGGGCGTCCACCGGATCCACGGACCCCAGCCAGGGCCGGACGCTGAATTCCTGGTCAAAGCCTGGATGGCGCAACAGTTCCCGAGGGTTCTGGTCCAGCACCAGATAAGATTGCACCCCAAAATGGCGGCGGATGATTACCGGATAGGGCATCGTTTCTCCCTTGGAGGACCTTCTGCGGCCTGGGAAGGCTGCGGTCGAAGCAGATGACAACTTCCAGAGATTTTTCTATACTTCTGCCAAATTTTGCAGGCCAGTGCAAGACGATTTTGGCCACCCTGCTGCTCCTCGGCGCGCTTTGGGCGGGGGGGTGCGGGCGCATCGACCGGGTGCCCGCAGTTTTGGAAGCGGCCGGCTACGAGGAGGTCACCCTCTCCCAGATCAGGGACCCCCGGGAGGCGAGGCGGCTGGAGGGGCGGCGGGTGAAGTTTCCGGCCTACTTCTGGCAAGACTTGCACTACGACCCGGCCATGCTGCGCAACTACGCCATGCTGGCCGGACATCCCCTGGCCTGGTGGGCCCTGAAGTGGGCCGCCCTCTATGAAACCCCACAGATGCAGGGCTATTACGACCGGCTGGCCATGGACCGGGAGCAGCGGGAGCGGCTGAAGCTCAAGCGCCTGGACCGCCTCATGATCTACGGTGAAGTCACCTCCATGGGCCCCGGCCTCACCTATCTCAGGCTGCACCGGGTGGAGGAACTGGAGCCCAATTGACCATGGGGAAAGGAGGCCCCAGGGGACCGAGGCGTTTCCTAAGAAGGCACCCATGAATTTATTGGACTTGGGGATAATCATCCTGCTGGCCCTGATCGTCCTGCGGGGCTATTACCGGGGGCTCTTCCAGGAGCTGGCGGTGCTGGTAGGCGTGGTGGGCGGCTTCCTGGCCGCGGCCAATTTCTATCTGGCTTTAGGGGGCCGGCTGCAGTGGGTCATCCAGGATCCCACCACGGCTCGCTGGGTGGCCTTCGGGCTGATCCTCGTGGCGGTTTACTGGGTCACCCGCCTGGCCGCCCACCTCCTGCAGCGGCTGCTCTACCACCTCTACCTGGACGTCTTCGACCGGTTGCTGGGGGCCTTCTTCGCCCTGGTGAAGGGCGCCTTGGTGCTGGGCTTCGCCCTCCTGCTGGTGGGGGTGGTGCTGCCCAAGGGGTCCCCCCTTTTCAAGGAGTCCCGCACCGCCCCCGCCTTGGTGGGTCTGGCCAAACAGGCCCTGGGCTACCTCCCCCCGGACTTCAAGAAGCGCCTGCAGGAATACTGGCGGGATTGGCAGCGCCCGGAGCGAAAACAGGTCCTGATCCCATCGGGGGGTGAGGCGAGGCTGCATCCACATGTCTGAACCTGCCGACACCGACCGCCTGGTGGGGGAGTTTTTGGCCATCATCGCCCGTCTGCGGGGCCCGGGAGGCTGCCCCTGGGACGCCAAGCAGACGCCCGAGACCCTGAAGACCTACGTCCTGGAAGAGGCCTACGAACTCGTGGAGGCCCTGGACCTGGGCGATCCGGACAAAATCCGGGAAGAGCTGGGCGACCTGTTCCTGCACGTCGTCTTCCTGAGCGACCTCTACCGGGAGCGGGGGGCCTTCAGCTTCGCCGAAGTGGTCCAGGGCATCGCCGCCAAGATGATCCACCGCCACCCCCATGTCTTCGGCGACCGGGAGGCCGAAACGCGGGAAGACCTGCGGGCCATCTGGCGGGAGGCCAAGGAACGGGAGGGGAAACCACCCGGGGCCTCCTCCCTGGGGCCGGTGTCCGCGGCCCTGCCGGCCCTGATGCAGGCCAAACGGCTGGGGGAGGCCGCCTCCCGGCTGGGCTTTGACTGGCCGGACATCGCCGGCGCCCTGGACAAAGTGGAGGAGGAGTGGCGGGAGTTCCGCCAGGCCCTGGAGGGTCCCCCGGACCCCGCCCGGGAAGAGGAGCTGGGAGACCTCCTCTTCGCCCTGGTCAACGTGGCCCGCTTCCTCAAGCTGGACCCCGAACATGCCCTGCGCCGCACGGTGTACAAGTTCATCAAACGCTTTCACGTGGTGGAGCGCACCCTGGCCAAGGCGGGCAAGACCCCGGAGACCGCCACCCTGGAGGAAATGGACGCCATCTGGGAGGCCGCCAAGGAAAAAGGCAGGGGGTGAGGGTTCGGAGGCCGGGCCCGCCCGGACCCGCCGCTGGACCATATTGCCCCAAAGGTCAGAAACTGATAATATCTTTCATACCTTAGCCCTGAGTCGCGAGGATCATCCATGCAGGCCGGCCAAGCCCGGGGCGCCGTCTCACTGCCGCTGGTGATCGCCCTCATCGTGGGCGGCGCGCTGCTCCTCTCCCTGGTGTTCTTCTACCAGTTCCACAAGCTCAACCTGAAGGTGGAAATGGTGCTCCGGGACCAGTTCAACCAACAGCAGCTCATGCTGGCCCGGAAGATCGCCGACGGCGTGGAGAGCCACTTCGATTTTCTGGAAAGCAGCCTGCTCACCATAAGCCGGAACCTGACGGACCACCTGCTCCCCGGCTCGCCGGAGTTCGCCCGGAACATGGAGATAAGCCAGCAGGACCTGGAGCGTCTGGGCGTCCTGGAGATCCGCTGGTACAGCGCCGAGGGCGGGTTCGTGAAATCCTGGGGCAAACCGACGGCTGAGGAAATCCACGCCGACCGCCTAAGCCCCGGGACCCTGGCGTGGGTGCAGGATCCCAAGAACCGGGGGCGCCTCTTCTTGGAAAAGACCCGCCGCTGGACGATTCCGCCTTTTGCCGGCCACCTGGTGATGCCGCTGCTCTCTCCCCTGTACTCGAAAGGTGAGGACCGGCCCGCCGGGGCGCTCATGCTGCTCATCGATCCCCTGTTCATCGGCCTCCAGGCCACCAAGGAGGTGCGCTCGGGGCAGACGGGCTATCCCTGGATTATCAACCAGGACGGCCTTTTCCTGGCCCATTACGAGAAGGATTTCGTGGGCCACGATGCTTTGGCGGTGCGCCTGGCCCGCAATCCGAATATCGCCTTTCGCGGCATCAAGGAGATCCACGAAAAGCTGTTCCGCGGCGAGGAGGGCACCTCCGAATATATCTCCGGCTGGCACCGGCAGAAGATCGGGGAAATGCTGAAACTGGCGGCCTTCACCCCCATCCGCTTCGACAAGGGCCTCATCCGGGGCGTCACCGAGGTGGAGGACCCGGGGAAAAACCTCTGGGGGGTGGCCGTGGCCGCGCCCGTGGCGGAGGTTTCCGGCACCGTGTGGGAGGTGCTTTACCAGGAGCTGGCCCTGGCCGGGGTGTTCTTCCTGGTCCTCCTCCTGGGGAGCGGCGTGCTCATCGGGGTGGCGCTCAACTTCAACAAGACCCTGAGCCGGCAGGTGGAGGAAAAGACCCGGGAACTCATGGAGTCGCACCAAAAGCTGATGCGCTCCGAGCGCTTCGCTGCGGTGGGGGAAGCGGCGGCTTACGTCAGCCACGAAATCAAAAACCCCCTCATGGTCATCGGCGGCCTCTCCCACCAGGTGGCCCGCCGGCTGGATGACCGGCCCGAGCTCCAGGGGAAGCTGCGCCTCATCCTGGAAGAGGTCCGGCGCCTGGAGAACTTCCTGGGCGACCTCCGGGACTTCACCCGCCCGGCCCTGCCTACCAAAGAAAAGATCAGCCTCAACCAGGTCATCCGGGAGGTGGAGACCCTGCTGGAGAGCGAGATTCAGAAGCGGGGCATTGAGGTGGTGGAGGATCTGGACTCCCGCCTGCCCCCGGTGGCGGCCGACCCCAACCAGATGAAGCAGGTGCTTCTGAACCTCATGAAAAATGCCATGGAGGCCCTGGACGGCGGCGGCCGCATCGTGGTGAAAAGCGGCGCCGAGGAGGAGCAGGTGTGGTTCTCCGTCACCGACACCGGGGTGGGCATGCCTCCGGATGTGCTGGAGAAGATCTTCAACCCCTTCTTCACGACCAAGGAAAAGGGGACCGGCCTGGGCCTGGCGGTCATTCACAAGATCATCACCGACCACCAGGGCGCCATCTCCGTGGAGAGCGTTCCGGACCAGGGCACCACTTTCCTGGTGAAGCTGCCCATGGAGGCCTGAACGTGCCCTGGGAGGATAGGACGGCTCCCGCTCCCGGGGGGGAGACCGAGCTCTCGGCCCAACAGAGGAAACGCCGCCGGGAGCGCTTCCTTATCGGTCTTACCCTGGTCTTGGTGGTGGCCCTCACCTCGGTGGAGATCTACCTGGTGCGCCGGGGCGGCCACCCGGTGACCGGCAGCCTCCTGGCCTTCGGCCTCTTGAATCTCAACGCCATCCTCTTTCTCCTCTTCACCTTTCTCATCTTCCGGCACCTCACCAAGCTCTTTCTGGAGCGCCGCCAACGGGTCTTCGGCTCCCGCCTGCGGGTCCGTCTGGTCCTTACCTTCATCACCCTGGCCCTGCTGCCCACCCTGTTCATGTTCTTCATCGCCTGGCAGCTCATCTCCAGCCGGGTGGACTACCAGTGGGGAGGACGGCTGGAGGAGGTCTTGGACCAGAACCTGGCCCTGTCCAGGGCCTTTACCCAGGAGGCCGAGGAGAAGCTCCGGGCCTTGAGCCGCCTGTTTCAGCGGGAACTGTCCCCGGACCCGGGCCTTTTGGCAGGCGACCGGGAAAGACTGCGGCGTCAGCTTCAGGACTGGCGCACCGCCTATGACCTGTCAGGCATCGAGATCGTGCTGCCTTCCGGGGCGGTGCTGGCCGAAGACCGGGACCCGGCGGCCGCCCATTTCCCCAAGGAGCCGCTGCCGCCGCCGGACTCCCCCGGGAAACCGGCAGAAGTGCTCTTCAGCCAGGCGGTGCCGGGGGGCGGCCTGGTGAGCCTGCTGACGCCGCTGACCGGGGCCGACGGCAGGTCCTGGGCCTATCTCATGGTGCGGGACTACTATCCCCGGGCCCTCCTCTCCCAGGCAGCCGGCGCCGAAGCCCGCCTCCAGGACGTGCGGGCCATGCAGCTGCTCATCCGGCCGGTCCGCATCAGCCATTACCTGACCCTGGTCATTGTCACCCTGCTCACCCTGATGGCCGCCATCTGGCTGGCCTTTTACATGGCCCGGGAGATCACCACCCCCATCCGGCAGTTGGCCGAGGGCACCCACAAGGTGGCGGGCGGCGATTTCGACTTTCACATCGACCTGGAAGGCAAGGACGAGATCGGCTTTCTGGTGCAATCGTTCAATAAGATGACCCAGGAGCTCCAGCAGAGCCGGGCGCAACTGGCCCGGGCCTACGAGCAGCTCCGGGCCTCCCACGGGGAGCTCTCGGCCCAAAAGCGCCACATGGAGATTCTCCTGAAGAACGTGGCCGCCGGCGTGGTGGCGGTGGACGCCCAGGGGATCATCACCACCATCAACGATTCCGCCGCCCAGATGCTGCGACTCAACCGGGAACAGGTGGTGGGCCGCCCGGCCCGGGAGTTCGTTCCGCCGGCCCAGGCTGACCGCCTGGCGGAGGTGGTGGAGGAGGCCCGTCGGGCCCCCAAGGGCACGGTGGAGCGGCCCTTCCGCCTCACCCTGCCGGACCAGACCCTCTCCCTAATGCTCAAGCCCACGGTGCTCCGGGACGAAACCGGTCAGGACCTGGGGGTGGTGGTGGTCTTCGAGGACCTCACCGAGTTGGAGCGGGCCCAGCGCCAGGCCGCCTGGCAGGAGGTGGCCAAAAGAATCGCCCACGAAATGAAAAACCCCCTGACCCCCATCAAACTGGCGGCCCAGCGGCTGAGGCGGCGCTACGAGGGGAAAATTCCCGACGACGGCCGGGTGTTTGAGGAATGCACCCGCATCATCAGCGACCAGGTGGATCACATCCGGGACTTGGTGAACGAGTTTTCCCGCTTCGCCCGGCTGCCCCATCTCAACCTGGCCCTCACCGACCTGAACGCCATCATCCAGGCCACCCTGAAGCTTTATCAGGAGGTGCGCCCCAATGTCCGGCTGTCCTTTCACCCCGACCCCGGCCTGCCCCCCCTACTGCTGGATCAGGAGCAGATGCAGCGGGTGCTCCTCAACCTGGTGGACAACGCCCTGGCCAGCCTGACGGCCGGCGGTGAAATCCGGCTCTCGGCCACCGCTAAGCCCCAGGGGGAGCGGGTGGAGCTGGTGGTGGCGGACACCGGGCCCGGCATCCCGGACCGGGACAAGGCCCGGGTTTTTGAGCCCTACTATTCCACCAAGCGGGGCGGCACCGGCCTGGGGCTGGCCATCGTCCATTCCATCATTGCCGACCACGGCGGCCACATCCGGGTGGAGGACAATCTGCCCCACGGCGCCCGGTTCGTCATCGATCTGCCCATCCGGCGGGAAGACCATGGCAGCGACCATCCTCACCGTGGATGACGAGCCCCAGATCCTCCAGACCGTGGGGGGCATCCTCACGGACGAGGGCTTCGAGGTCATCACCGCGCCGGACGGCGAGACCGCGCTCCGGCTGGTGCGGGAGGAGGCCCCGGACCTGGTGCTCCTGGACATCGCCCTGCCCGGGATGGACGGCCTGGAGGTGCTCACCGAGATCAAGCGTCAGTATCCGGCCCTGCCGGTGATTATGATTTCGGCCTACGGCTCGGTGGAAAACGCGGTGAAGGCCACGCGCCTGGGGGCCTACGACTTCATTGAAAAGCCGCCCCACGCCGACAAGATCGTGCTCACCGTGAAAAATGCCCTGGAGTTGGCCCGCCTCACCGAGGAAAACCGGCGCCTCCGGCAACAGGCGGCCCCGCCCCGGGAGATTATCGGCAAGAGCGAAGCCATTCAGGCGCTCCGGGAGAAGCTGCGCATCGTTGCCCCCACCAACGCCAGCGTGCTCATCACCGGGGAAAACGGCACCGGCAAGGAGCTGGTGGCCCGGGCTTTGCACCACCTGAGCAAACGGAGCCACCGGCCCTTCGTGGAGGTGAACTGCGCCGCCATCCCTGAGGACCTCATCGAAAGCGAGCTCTTCGGCCACGAAAAGGGGGCCTTCACCGGCGCCACCGCCCGGCGCCAGGGAAAGTTCGACCAGGCCCACGGCGGCACCCTGTTCCTGGACGAAATCGGCGACATGTCGTTGAAGACCCAGGCCAAAATCCTGCGCATCCTGGAGGAGCAACGCTTCGAACGGGTGGGCGGCAGCCGCCCCCTTCAGGTGGACGTGCGCATCGTGGCCGCCACCAACAAGAACCTGGAGGAAGAGATCGAGGGGGGGAGGTTCCGGGAGGACCTCTACCACCGCATCAACGTCATCCCCCTGTTTGTGCCGCCCCTGCGGGACCGCATCGAGGACATTCCCCTCCTGGCCGCCCATTTCCTGGCGGAAGTGGCGGCGGAAAACAACAGCCCCCCCAAGCGCCTCTCCGAGGCGGCCCTGGAGGCCCTGAAACACCGCTCCTGGCCCGGCAACGTCCGGGAGCTGAAGAATTTCATCTGGCGCCTGGCCATCCTGGCCCCGGGCGAGGTCATCGAGGCCCGGGATCTGGCCTTGGCCCTGCCCCCCGCCGCTGACGGGGGGGAGGCGGCTGCGGCCGGCCCCGCCGTCCTGTTCCTGGAAGCCTCTTTCCGGGAAGCCCGCAGCCGCTTCGAACGGGAGTTCCTCCGGCGCAAGCTGGAGGAGCACGGCGGCAATGTCAGCGCCACCGCCGAGGCCATCGGCCTGGAGCGCTCCCATCTTTACCGCAAGCTGCGGGCCTTCGGCCTGGAGGGGGGCAAGGAAGAAAACTGAGCCAGCCGAACCCCGCACCCCAAACCGCCTCAGGCCAATTTTTTCCGTGACAAAATTCTTGGCATTTTTCCTGGCAGTTTTTATAATGCAGGGGAAATCCTGGTATTGTTATCAGGTATATCCTGAGGGAAATGTTCCAGGCACAAGAAACCGCGGGCGGGAGTCCAGGATGGACCGGGAAAAGCGGCTGGCACTGGTAAAGGCCCTGACGAAAATGGCGCTGAAGGAACTGGCGCCGCACGAAGAACTCATCCACTATGATGGCCGCTTCGCCAGATTTGCGGCCACCGCCGGACTGCCCCAGGCCGCGGAACGCCTGGCCTTTTTCCAGGCCCGGGAACGGGGTCTGGATCTTACCCTGGTGGCGGGCATGTTCTTCCAGGTGTTGGTGGAGGCAGAACAGCTGCCGGCCAGCCCGCCGGAACGCGTCGCCTTTGTGCGCCGGCAGGCCAAAAATTATCTGGTGAACCGCCTGGCCGGGGAGATCCCCCTGTCCCGGTTTTTTCGGCTCCTGGAGATGATTGACGCCAACGTCCTGCAATACTTCCAGAATCAGAAAGCAGGCTGGCTGCGTCCTGCTGACCCCCAGGTCGCCACGCCGGCCTCTCCTCCCCCCGAGAACGGCATCAAGGTGCGGGAGCTGCGGGAAGCCTTGGCCCGCATCCCCCTGACCCCCAAGGGCCGGCGCAAGCTGACCCACGAAACGCTGGCGGAATTCCTCGAGTCCAGCCGGGGCGGCTGGTTCAAGTTGATGGACTTTGAGAGCAGCTTCCAGGTCAATAAGAAGACGGCCTGGGCCTACCTCAACCAGCTCCTCCAGGAAGGCATCCTGGAGCATAACGGCGAAAAAGCCAACAAGGTGCGCTACACCCTGGCCGGCCGCTTCCGTCTGGGAGAACCGCAGCCGGAGCCCGCGGCCCGGCCCCGTCCCCTGCCTTTGGCATTTTAGGCCCTTCCGGGCTGGCAAAATCCTGCTGAAGTGAATATATTTTAGGGTACGCAAGAGAGGCTTCAGGGGCAGGGCCAGGGAGGCATCCCCCGCCGGCCCGGTCTCCCCGCCGGCAGAGGCGCCTGGCAAGCCGATGCTTAAGAGTCTGGCTTGCCAGTCCCTTTTCCGCCTTCAGGAGCGGGCGGGTGGTCTGAAAAGGCGAGGGGCCCCCTTGGGGCGCCCCCCCGCAAGGATAGGGTTTGATGGCCAAAGACAAGGGAAAAAACGGCCGGGGCCAGAAGCTGGAAATCCGGGTCATCCCCCCCCAGTATCTGGACCTGCCCCTGGCGGAGATTGCCCGCCTCATGGGAGACGGCCCCCTGCTGTGGCCCGGAGGAGCCGGACGGGCGCAGGGGGTAAAGTTTGTGCATTATGAGCTGAAAAAGAAACGGGGCCGCAAGCCCAGGACCGAAAAGACGGCCGCCAAGACCCAAGGCGCCGGCCCCGGAAGCTCCCCTTGATCATCCCCTGACCGCCTGGTTGCCGACCTCCGAAAACCGACATGCCCAGCGACAAGATCGTCATTCGCGGCGCCCGGGAACACAACCTCAAGGACCTGGACCTGGAGCTGCCGCGCCATCAGTTCATCGTCATCACCGGGGTTTCCGGCTCGGGGAAGTCCACCCTGGCCTTCGACATTCTCTATGCCGAAGGCCAGCGCCGCTATGTGGAAAGCCTCTCGGCCTACGCCCGGCAGTTCCTGGAGCTCATGGACAAGCCGGACGTGGACTACATTGAAGGCCTCTCCCCGGCCATCGCCATCGAACAGCGCAGCGCCTCCCGCAATCCCCGCTCCACCGTGGCCACCGCCACCGAAATCTACGATTACCTGCGGGTGCTGTACGCCCGGGTGGGAACCCCGTACTGCCCACACTGCCAGTTGCCCATCGCCTCCCTTTCCGTGCCCCAGATGGTGGAGCGGGTCATGGAGCTGCCCGCCGGCAGCCGCCTCACCGTGTTGGCGCCCCTGGTGGTGAACCGCAAGGGCGAACACAAGGCGCTGCTGGAGCGCCTGACCCGGGAGGGTTTCGCCCGCATCCGGCTGAACGGCGAGGTGGTGGAGCTGGAGGAACTCCCCCCGCTGGACAAAAACCGGCGGCATACCATCGAAGCAGTGGTGGACCGCCTGGTGGTCAAGGAGGACCTGGCGCCCCGCCTCACCGACTCCTTGGAGCTGGCCCTGAAGCTGGGCGACGGCACGGTGCGCCTCGCCGTGCACGGCGGCGAGGAGCTGCTCTTCAGCGAGAAGTTCGCCTGCGACGTCTGCGGCCTCAGCCTGCCGGAGATCACCCCCCAGCTGTTTTCCTTCAACAGCCCGCAGGGGGCGTGCCCGGCCTGCTCCGGCCTGGGGACCCGCATGGTCATCGACCCGGACCTGGTGGTGCCCAACCCCGACCTGTCCCTCCGGGAAGGGGCGGTGCGCCCCTGGGCCCGACACCATACCGCCCGGCACCAGGAACTGCTGGAGGCCCTGGAGAAGCATTACCGCTTTTCCAGCAAGACACCCTTCCGGCTGTTGGACGAGGAGGTGCGCCGGGCCCTGCTGTACGGTTCGGAAGGCGCGGCCATTGACTTTTTCACGGAGTACGGCGGCCGCAAGACCTTCTTTCCCCGCCCCTACCCCGGCATCATCCCCTGGCTGGAGGAGCGCTACCGGGAAACGGACTCAAGCCTGCTGCGGGAGGAGATCGAGCAATACATGACGGTCCGGCCCTGCCCCACCTGCCAGGGGGCGCGGCTCCGGCCCGAGGCCCTGGCGGTGAAGCTGGGCGGCCTCAACCTCAGCGAGTTCACCGCCCTGAGCGTGGCCCAGTCTTTGGCCTGGTTTCAGGAACTGTCCCTCACCCCCCGCCAGGCCGCGATCGCCCGCCGGCTCCTGAAAGAGATCACCGAGCGCTTGGGGTTCCTGCGGGAAGTGGGGCTGGAGTATCTCACCCTGAACCGGGGCACCGCCTCTCTGGCCGGCGGGGAGGCCCAGCGCATCCGGCTGGCCACCCAGATCGGCTCCAAGCTCTCCGGCGTGCTCTACATCCTGGATGAGCCCAGCATCGGCCTGCACCCCCGGGACACGGCCCGGCTGCTCAAGACCCTGAAGGTGCTCCGGGACTTGGGGAATACCGTCATCGTGGTGGAGCATGACCCTGAAACCATCCGCCAGGCGGACTACGTGGTTGACATGGGCCCCGGGGCCGGCCGCCACGGGGGCGAGGCGGTCTTCACCGGCCCCCCGGCAGCCCTGCTCGCCCACGCCGACACCCTCACCGGCCTTTACCTTTCCGGCCGCCGGGAGATCCCGGTGCCTCCGGACCGCCGGCCCCCCCAGGGGTTTCTGACCCTCAAGGGCGCCAGCGGCAATAATCTCAAGGACCTGACCGTCCGGGTGCCTCTGGGGGTGCTGACCTGCGTCACCGGGGTCTCCGGCTCGGGCAAGAGCACGCTGGTGATGGACACCCTGTACCAGGCCCTGCGCCAGAAGCTCTACCGGGCCCGGGTGCCGGCCGCGCCCTACGGCGAGCTCAGAGGGGGCGAACAGCTGGACAAGGTCATCCACATCGACCAGAGCCCCATCGGCCGCACCCCCCGCTCCAACCCGGCCACCTACTCCGGGGTCTTCACCCTCATCCGGGAGCTTTTCTCCCAGGTGGCCGAATCCCGGATGCGGGGCTACAAGCCGGGCCGATTCAGCTTCAACGTCAAGGGCGGCCGCTGTGAGGCCTGCCGGGGCGAGGGCATCAACAAGATCGAGATGCACTTCCTGCCGGATGTCTTCGTCCGCTGCGAGGTCTGCCACGGCCTGCGCTACAACCCCAGCACCCTGGAAATCCGTTACAAGGGCCTGAACATCGTCGAGGTCCTGGAGCTCACCGTGGACCAGGCCCTGGAGGTCTTCGGGCCGGTCCCCCCCTTGCGGGACCGCCTCAGCACCCTGGCGGACGTGGGGCTGGGCTACGTGCAGCTGGGCCAGTCGGCCACCACCCTCTCGGGCGGGGAGGCCCAACGCCTGAAGCTCGCCAAGGAGCTGTCCCGCCGGGCCACGGGCAACACCCTCTACATCCTGGATGAGCCCACCACCGGCCTGCACCTGGCGGACATCGAGAAGCTCCTCCTGGTCCTGAACCGCCTGGTGGACGCGGGCAATACCGTCATCGTCATTGAGCACAACCTGGACGTCATCAAGACCGCGGATTACCTCATCGACCTGGGCCCCGAGGGGGGAGACGGCGGCGGCCGGGTGGTGGCCGTCGGGACCCCGGAGGCCGTGGCCGAAGTCCCGGAATCCCACACCGGCCGGTACCTGAAACCGCTGCTGCCGGCCCCCAGACGACGCCGGGCCGCGGCCTCCTCTTCCTGAGGCAGAACCCCGCTCCCAGAGATGGACAGCCCGGGCCTGCGGCCCGCTCTTTTTAAGCCTGAAAATCGGGGAGAGCGGACCTCCGTCCCCGCCCCGGGAAGCGCGGCGGTCCGGGAGGCCGTCCGGGATAAGATGACCGGCGCGAATTTCTGCGACAAGAGGCCAAGTCTGACCGGGGAGGTGCGGCCGGGAAGAAAAGGTCTGCGGGCCGCGGCTCAGGCGTTCTCCATGGTGAGGTGGTAGGCCAGGTTGTCCAGTTTGACGGTGAAGTCCACGTTCTCCACCACCATGCCCTCGGGAACCTGGAGCTGGGTGGGGGCGAAATTGAGGATGGCCTTGATGCCGGCATTGATGAGGCGCTGGGCCACCTGCTGGGCTTGAGCCGCCGGGGTGGCGATGACCGCGATCTCCACTCCGGAATTTTTGAGGACCTGCTCCAACTCATCCAGATGATGGATGACCTGGCCGCTGGGGAGGCGCCGACCCACCTTGGCGGGGTCGATGTCGAAGACCGCGGCGAACTCATAGCCCTGGCGGACGAAGTTCTGGTGGGCCAGGAGCGCCGAGCCCAGGTTGCCGATGCCCACCAGGGCCATCTTCCAGGACCTGTTCAGCCCCAGGATGCGCCTGATTTCGAAGAGCAGCTCTTTGACGAAATAGCCCACCCCGCGGATGCCGAATTCGCCGAAGTAAGCCAAATCCTTCCGGATCTGTGCCGGATTGATGCCGCACTTCTGGGCCAGCTTGTCCGAGGCAATGATCTTGACGCCCTCCTGGGCCAAGGCCTCCAAATACCGGGAATATATGGACAAGCGCGTGATGGTGGCTGTGGGGATTTTCGAAAATTTCATGGGAGAGCGCATAGTTAGCTAATAGTAAAGCAAGATACAAGTGGAAAAATGCACAATAATTTGGATTGAAAAAGGGGGCCCCGCAAAGGCCCCCCTGTTTGTCTGCTTACCTTAGAGCTTGAGACCCAAGGCGGCGCCGATGGGCCGGGCCATGGGGTAGGCGAAGAGGATGATCAGGGCCACGACCAGGGCGTAAATGGCCAGAGATTCGATCATGGCCAGACCGATGAGCATGGTCACGGTGATCTTACCGGAAGCCTCGGGGTTGCGGGCGATGCCTTCTACGGACTTCTGGATGGCCAGGCCCTGACCGATGCCGGTCCCGAAAGCGGCGATGCCCATACCGAAGCCCGCGGCCATCACGGAATAGCTGAAGAACGTGCCCAGACCGGCCGCGGAAGTGCCGGCGGCAGGCTCAGCCGCGTAAGCCGCAGAAGCCAGCAGCAGGGAAACCAGCAAACCCAAAGCAAGACGCAGAGACATAAGCAAAAACCTCCTCAGTATGTGTAAGTTGGCCTTCTTCCAAAGTTAGTGGGCGTGCTCCATGGAGCCGGCGAAATACATCATGGACAGCAGGGTGAAGACAAAGGCCTGCACCAGGCTGGTGAAGATCGCCAGAAACATCATGGGCAGCGGCGCCAGGAATTTCCCGGCCAGGAAGATGAGAATGATGAGCACGGTATCCTCACCCATGATGTTGCCGAACAGACGCAAAGTCAGGGAGAGCACCCGGGCCAGATGGCCGATGATTTCGATGGGAAAGAACAGCGGCGCCAGCCACGGAATCGGTCCCAGGAAATGCTTGATGTACTTGGCCCCGTGGAACTTGATGCCCAGGTAATGGGTGTACACGAAGGTGCACAAAGCAAAGGCCAAGGTGGTGTTGATGTTGGCGGTGGGCGAGAAGAACCCGGGGATCAGGCCCAGGAGGTTGCACACCAGGATGAAAAGGAAGGCGGTGCCGATGTAAGGAAAGAAGGCCCGCCCCTCTTCGCCGGTGATTTCCACCATGAACTCTTCCAGGCCGCCCACAAACAGCTCCATGGCGTTCTGGGCCCCGGCCGGCACCAGAGAGACCCGCTTGCTGGCCATCACCCCCAACAGCACCAGCAGGCCCATGAGCAGCCAGGCATAGGTGACGTGAGGCGGAATATGAAGACCGAATTTTTCGAACAACAGATCAAGAAACAGAACGGGGTGTTCCATGAGAGGGGTTTGCCTCCTTCTTCTTTAACTTGAAGGTTTCGGTGACTGCCGCCAGCATCAGGGTCAGCACCACGGTGGACAGACCCAGCAGCAACCCGAAGATATTCACCCAACCAGAGCCGACCAGATACGAAATAATGGCCAGCAGAAGGAAGAAGCGGATGATCTGCCGGAAGGCGAAGAACGCCTTGGCCCGGCCGGCCTCGCCCGGGGTGAGGCCGCTGGCCCGCGCCACAGTGCCCCTCAGGACATGATGGAGCACGTGGAAATTGAGGACGGCCACCAAGCCGCCGGCCAGCACCCCCCAAGCGAAGTCCGGGCCGCCGGCCAGCCAGCCGCCGACCGTCAGCCAAGCCAGAATCACCCAGTTGGCGATTTTCAAATGCCGGGGCGAGATGGTTTCCATGCCCCGTCACTTGTAGCGCTTGCCCATGAGGTAGAGATTGCGGAAGCCCGCAATGATCCCCATGATCAAACCGATGTAAATAAAAATCTTGTTGTCAAAGACCACGGACAGCCAATAGCCCAGCCCAAAGCCGATGAGGATGGCAAACACCAGAGACATGCCGATGGCCGAGGCCCGGTAGCCACCCTGCAACAGCTCTTTCAGGAATTTTCTGGTCTCTTCCTTCACGGGGGGCTCAATCTGGCAGAGGCAAGGCCCATCTTTATGCCTCTTTTCACATGTGCCTGTCTATCACAGGCCCAAATCCAAGTCAACCCTTTTTCCTCCCCTGGGGAAAGAAAAACGCTCCAATAATTTATCCTGTAATTTCAAAGGGATAATCTGATGTCCCAGCCGCTTTGTGGCGGCTGGCCCCCGGTAAGAAAGCCAGCCGGGGCCGCTTTTGTGCCTTTTTTCATTTTTCCTCCCCGGCTGCCGGCGGCTGACAGGCCGGCAGTTCCACCACAAAGGTGGTGCCCTCGGGTCCGGTGTCGGCCACCGAGATGCGGCCCATGTGCTTCTGAATGATGCCGTAGCTGATGGACAGCCCCAGGCCCACGCCTTTGCCCACCTCCTTGGTGGTGAAGAAGGGGTCGAAGAGGCGATTCAGGTGCGTTTCCGGAATGCCGGGGCCGGTATCCCGGAAGCGCACCCGGACCAACTCGCCGCCCCCCGCCACTTCGGTGGACACGGTGAGTTGGCCCATGCCCCCCATGGCCTCGGCGCCGTTCATCAGGAGATTGATGAACACCTGCTCCAGGCGGCTGCGGTCGCCCAGGACCGGGGGCAGCTGGGGCTGCAGGTGGCGCACCAAGTCGATGTACTGGAAGAGCAGGTGGTCGCTCACCAGGGAGAGGACGTTTTCCAGAATGGCGTTCAGGTTCACCGGCACCATCTTGGCGGGCATGTAGCGGGAAAACTCCAGCAGGCCCTTGACGATCTCCTTGCACCGGGTGGCCTCCCGGACGATCTTGTCCACCTGGCTCCACTCCTGGCCCCCCCGGTCCAGATCCTCCAGGAGGAGATAGCTCAGGACGAGGATGCTCCCCAGGGGGTTGTTCATTTCGTGGGCCACCCCGGCGGCCAACTGCCCGAGAGCCGCCAGTTTCTCGGTGTGGGCCAGGTGTTCCTCCAGCTGCTTCTTGTTGGTGATGTCCCGCACATGGGTCTGGCTGGCGGCGGCCCCTTCGAAGGAAGTGGGAAAAGAGATGGCTTCCAGGTCGAATCGGGTGCCGTCTTTCTTGATCCCCTTCATTTCGAAGGTGCGGGGCCGGCGCTGCCCCTTAAGGAGCCGCAGCAGCCGCTGGGAGGCCGCCCCCGGGGCCGGCAGCTCGATGAGGGAGGTGAAGTCCCGCCCCAGCAGCTCTTCCCGGTCGCTAAACCCGAACATCTCGAGGCAGGCCCGGTTGACATAGAGGAGCTTAAAGTCCCGGTGCAGGATGATGCCGTCCAGGGAGGCTTCCGCCAGGAGGCGGTATTTTTCCTCGGACTCCTTGAGCTTCCGGGCCAGTTGCTCCCGCTCGGTCAGGTCCACGATGGATTGCACCGCCCCCAGGACCTGGCCCTCCGGTCCGTAAATGGGGGAGGAGGTGCTGTAAAAATAGCGTTCCCGCCCCTGGAAATCCGGGAAGTACTCATAGGCCTCGAAGGCCACCGGCAGGTAGGGGGAGCGTTTCAGGTCTTTGTTGCCGAAGAACTTTTCCAGCGCCTTGAAATTGTGCTCCACCACCAGGGAGGCCATGCTGGGGCCCTCGTGGCTGTAAAAGGGCAGCCAGTAACTGAAGGTGCCCACCATGTCCTGGCGGGGACAGCCGGTGAGCTCTTCGCAGGCCCGGTTCCAGGCGATGATGCGGTGGCTGCGGTCGATGACGAAGGTGGGAATGGGGAGGCCGTCCAGGATGCCCTGGGTGGTGGTCTTCTCCCGCAGGAGCTCCTGCTGGCTCTGCTTCAGCGCCGTGATGTCCTTGAGGAAACCTTCGTAGCCGGTGACCCGCCCCTCCGGGGTGCGTCGGCCGATGCCGGTCAACAGGGCCGGCACCAGGCCGCCGTCGGCCCGCTTCAGGGTCAGCTCCAGATCCCGGGCATAGCCGTCCTGTTCCACCATCCAGGTGAAGCGTTCCCAATCCCGGGATTCCTGGAAAAACCGCCGCAGGCTGGCCCCCAGGACCTGGCTGCGGTCGGCGAGCCCCAACAGTTCGGCGCCCGCCGGGTTCAGATCCAGGAGTAGACCGTCCTGATCGGTGACGAAGATCATGTCCTTGAAACCTTCGAAGATGCGCCGATAGCGCTGCTCCGAGCGGCGCAAATCCCGGTAGAGGCAGGCGTTGGCGATGGCCAGCCCCACCTGGTTCCCCAGGATTTCAAAGAAATCCTGGCTCACGCCCTGGAAGGTGTCAGGGTCTGGGGAGGCCAGATTGAGGAACCCGGTTACCGCTTCCCGATATTTCAGGGGGATGCTTACCAGGGCCGAGAAGCGCCCTTCTCCCTGGCCGATCCCGGCCAAGGTGGAGGTGGCCAGCCGGGGGTCATTCTGGAAGTTTCGGACTATCAGGGGCTTGCCAGCCCGGGTGAGATGCGGTGCGATGAGCTCCGCCACCCTTTCGTTGGCCAGTCCCTCCAGATACTCCGGCGGCAGGCCCCGGGCCGCCAAGTTGCTCAGGCGCTGCCGCTTGCGGTCCCAGAGCAGCAGCAAGCCGGCCTCGATGCGAAAGAAATCCAGCACCGCCTCCAGCACCAGGTCCACGATTTCCTGGAGATCCTGACTGTAAGAGGAGATGCTGGCGATCTCGTTGAACAGGTTGAGCTCCGGACAGTAATCCCGGGGGGAGCGGGCGGGCGGTCCGGACTCCCGGTGAGGGCGTCTGACGGGCGGTTGGGACATATTCCTGACCCTGAACGGTTCTTTGAGGAGAGGGGTGCGGTGGTCCGGCCCTACCCTCCCCTAAGACTCTGGGCCTCCCCCCCGGGGACGGGTGGGGAGTGAGGGAGCGGGGAGGGGTTGGGGCCCCTGACCCCTGCCCCCCGGCCTAGGGTCATTATACCTGAAAACGGGCGGCCAGGTGGGGCCACAGGTAGGAGGTGCGCAGGCGGCTGGCGGTGATGACCGCTTGCAGGTGGGCCACCGCCCGCTCCAGGTCATCGTTCACCACCACGAAATCATACCAATGGGCCTCCCGCAATTCGTCCCGGCCCTGGGCCAGCCGGGCGGCCAGCTCCCGGGGGGACAGCCCGCCCCGGGCGGCCAGGCGTCGCTCCAGCTCCTCCAGACTGGGGGGCACCAGGAAAATGAGAGTGGCTGCGGGAAAGAGGGCCTTCAGGGCGCGGGCTCCCCGGGTTTCCAGGTCCAGCAGGGCGTCCGCCCCTGATCTGATGGTCTGCTGGATCCAGGCGGTGCCGGTCCCATAATACTCACCGAACTGCTTCACCCATTCCACCAGACCGCCTTCGTCCCGCCGACGCCGGAACTCCTCGGCGGTGATGAAAAAATAGTGCTGCCCGTGAACTTCGCCCGGCCGGGGGGGCCGAGTGGTATAGGAGACGGAAAACTGCAACCGGGGATCGGCGGCTCTCAGCCGGTCAATGAGGGTGCTTTTCCCCGCGCCCGAAGGGGCGCTGATCACGAAGATGTTTCCCTCCACCTAAGCCTCTTTGGCGACCAGTTCGGGGCGGCTGGGGCCCGGGTGGCCGCTCAAGCGCTGGGAGATGGTCTCCACGTGCACCGCGGAGAGGACCAGGTGATTGCTGTCCATGACGATAATGGAACGGGTCTTGCGGCCCTGGGTGGCGTCCAGGAGCAGGTTGTGCTTGCGCGCCTCCTCCCGCAAACGCTTGCCGGGGGCCGAGTTGGGCATGAGTATTGCGACCACCCGGTGGCTGGCCACGACATTGCCAAAACCGATATTAATCAGCCGCTCTTCCATAGTTCCCCCTGCCCATCATTCCACATTCTGCACCTGCTCCCGCAGGCGCTCCAAAAGGCCCTTGGCGGCCAGCACCGCCTGGGCCACGGTGAGGTCGCCGGCCTTGGCCCCGATGGTGTTGATTTCTCTCAGCATTTCCTGGAGAAGGAACTCCAGCTTGCGGCCCACCGGCCCGCCGGTGGCCAGGGCCTCGCCGAACTGGGTCAGATGGCTTTCCAGGCGGGCCAGCTCCTCGGCCACGTCCCGGCGTTCCGCCAGGAAGGCCGCCTCCTGGGCCAGCCGGGCCTCGTCCACCTCGCCCAGCTCCCCTTTCAATTCCTGCAGCCGGGCGGTAATTTTCTGGCGCCACAGTTCCGGCAGGACGGCCGCCTGCCCCCGGATGCGCTTTACTTCGCCGGCCAGCTGCGCCAGGTGCTCCTGAAGATCCGCGGCCAGGGCCGCGCCTTCCTGCCGGCGCATGTCGTCCAGGAGGTCCAGGGCCTGGCCCAGGGCCTGAGACAAGAGCTCCCAGGTCTGTTCCAGATCCGTGGCCTCCCGCTCCCGGGTGACGAGCCAGTCGGCAAAATGCAGCAGATGGTCGAGCCTGAGGGGCTCCTCCAAGCCGGCCGACTGGCGCAGTTGCCGCAGGACGGCCACGGCGTCGGCCGCCAGCCCCGGGTCCAGGCGCAGCCCCCCTGCGGCCCCGGGCTTGCTCTCGCCGGTGAGCTGTATCTCCACCCGGCCCCGCTGGAGCCGCCCTTTCAGCAGCTTGCGGAAGCGGTCCTCCAGGGCCCACAGGTGCCGGGGCAGATTGAGGGACAGATCCAGGAAACGGTGATTGACGCTCCTGAGTTCCAGGCTCCACTTCTGCGTGGGGCCCTCCACTTCCCCTTTCCCGTAGCCGGTCATGCTGCGGAGCATGCTTGCCGCCAAGTCTGCAACTGCCAGAGATATTTTTCCCGCACGGCGTTCAGCACCCTGAGGAGCGGCTCCCCGGCATAGTCCGGGTAGGTCCAGGGCAGGGCGGCGAATCCACCCCGCCCCGCCACCAGGGTCACCTCCCCGTAAATGCCCCGGGCCAGGGCCAGCCGGTGGCGAAAATTCTTGCCGGTGGCCAGCACCAGCCGCTCTTTGGCCACATAGCCGATATCCAGGTTGACCAAGCGCCGGCCCCCCAGGCTCAAGGCGCCTTCCAGGCGGTTGGTGACCTGCTTCCACTCGGGCAGAAACTCCGGGTTGGCCAGATGCAGAAAGGACGCCAGGCAACGCTCCAGCCCGGCTCCCATCTCTGAAGCGTAATAGTCGGTTTGCTGAAAGGGCCACCATGGCCCTACCAGATCAGGGGGGCCGAAATATGCACCCAACTGGGCCAACACCCGGGGGGCCAGGTCCCGGCGGCCCGTCATCAGACTGACCACCGGCTTCACCGGCCAGAAAGGAGCAGGCCGGCTCATGCCTCCTCCGATAAGGACCACATGATAGGCAAGGGCGGCGGCGAAAGCAATAAAAAATTCATGTGAAAAATTCCACAGTTATCCAAGTTTGGGCGCAATCCCAGCCTGCCAGCGCCGGTGAGGGCCCCAGGGGTCGGCTCAGTTTTCCTTCGGCTGAGTAGAGTCGGAAATAACCCGGGAGAAAAGGTGAAACTCGCAGAGCCTTGCGAGGAGTATTGTGCCACAAAGCGCTGCTCTTGGCCAGAAGTTTTTCGCCGAATCCCTTCCCGGACAGTGCCGTCCGGCACAATTTCGGCGCATAAGGCATCTCTGACAAGGATATCTCCCCTACCCTTGATGTTTCGGCTCTGAGAGCAAGGGAGGCGCCTAGCAAAAAGACCTCCGGACATGGAAGAGCTTGCATCTCAGGCTCCCTCCCCCTTGATGGGGGAGGGCTGGGGTGGGGGGTGGCGAAATTATTCCGAAGTACGCTGACTTGCTTT
>FWPV01004705.1_pt1 | contig 28347 bp, 30 predicted proteins | sample 2228371 | NCBI WGS metagenome assembly FWPV01 (sample SAMEA103939776, study PRJEB20133) | metagenome | reverse complement strand
ATATTATACCAATATAGGAAACTGGCTTGAGAATGCCCTTGTGTTCTTTTGAGAAGAAGAAGAAGAATATGGTGGCAATAACACCAATAAATATCAGAATTGCCCAGAGTCCCTGTTGCCAGTTCACAAAGATATGGGGATAGATAATGGTTCCCTGGATTTGTTTTATCACATCTGCCTGTAATATTGCTGGAATACTAACACCAGAAGAAAAACCCAGCGCAACTGCAATAGGAATCCGCACGAGCCAGGAGATTTTTGGAATAAAGCGGCAGAAATATAGAATACCGATACACATTGGAATGAGTACAAGATAATTTCCGCCCTGCAGAGGCATTATCAATCTTGGCGTTAGAATCAGATGCCAGGTAACCGCAATTGCATAACCATTTGCCACACCAACAAAAAGATGTTCACAAAAGCGGTAAAACGGATTTTCTTTATACAAGAATGAAAGTATGCCAAGCGTCAAAAATGCGCCAATCCAGATCCATGGGTCATGACTCATTTTTTCCCCCTTGTTGCGAAATAGCCAATATTGCCAATCACCACGAGAAGCAATATTGCAAGATGGGCTATTGACTGGGAACTCATACTACGCGTGGCAGGTGTCGGACCTGTGAGGTTGTAATTGGTATTTACCAGGTATTCATATTCTGATGCACCTTTCAATCCAGCAATCATTCCACTCATCTGTCCGGTGTTCAGGAATGGATAAAAGTCTGGTGCAGTTACTGCTGTTGCGCCAGAACCAACCTTTACCCCAAATCTTGTGTTTGCATAGGTGACCCAGGATTGTGGTATTGCACTGCCGGCAATTGATACGACAATACCAATGTCATTATAATTTTTTATTCTTTTCATTATTTCAAGTGCGCTTGTGCGGTTCTTGTAATAGTCAGCAGGAAATGCCTGGCTGATATCAGAACCCATTCTCAAAACTGCGGCGAGCCACAATGGTGGAAAGCCCAGGAATACATAGTCTCTGCCATAGATAATTGAATCCTGGTTTGTCTGCGCCCTGCTATTAAATTCTGATGTTACCTGGTCCATTGCCTGTTTTGCAAGCCCTATGCCCTGAATATATGATGTCATTACCAATACCGGCAACTTTCGCGCAAAACTGTGGCGCAAAAGTGCAATCAGCATGGGCTGTAGTTCAGGCATGGTTTGAGGGTCATAATCCGCAGCAATAAGAATGCCCTGTTCATCAGGACTTATCTCTTCAATTGTATCAAACAATTTCTGGGTGGGCGGCATGACATTGGTTTTTATCTTGAAGGGAAAGATCAATGGAATCAGGACTGACAAACCAACAATCAGGAATACAATTCTGCGGTCAATTTTTAGTAAATATTCCCAGAAGTTCATTTTCCACCTCCAAGCCAGTTTCTCTCAATGCCCAGCATGATCTTCAGTGAAGTAGACGCTATGCCCAGACCAACACCAAAAAGAATACCTCTTTTGGATGCAGTATTCGGTACATCCATTATCCATTGTGCAAGATGGGGTAATTTTGGTGAGATATAATATCCCAGCGGCACCACGCCGATCATTACAATGAATGCAGCGACGAGTAATAAAGTTGCTTCAAAGGTGCGTGCCCTGAATGCCCGATAAGCTGCAGATGCCATGAAAAATGCCAGGAGTGCAAACATTGTTGCGCCGAGCGGTGTCATTATGTTTTCGTAGATGGTCTGGATTGAATATTTTATCACAATCAGTTTTGCGCCGATGGAAAATTGTGGTTGCACGGGTAATGGTCCTTTTCCTTCCATCCCACCGAACAAACCGATTATTGCGGTAACGACAATAGCAATTAAGGTAACCCAGGAAAATGGCCAGTGTTCTTTTTTTCTCTGGATTTTGTCTATATGGTGGTTGATTAAGCTTCCCAGACCCAGCACAAGTGCGAATGCAGCAATGATACCGAGCCAGTCAAGAAAATTCATATAGATGTCCTTAGAGATTTTGTGTGGGATAAAGAATTGCGCGAGCATTGCAATGCCAATTACCAGAACAATCGTTAAAGGTATTTTTCTTTGCATATAACCTCCCTGGTATAATGGATTTTATCTCTATGTTTTCTATTATGTTTCATGTCTAACCCTCAACTTTTTCCTTTCCCTTAGAAATCTCTTTACAAATTCCCTCTCCTCTCTGAGGAGAGGGTAAGGGTGAGGAGAGGATAGATGTGAGGAGAGAAAATATCTTTTCATCCTATTGTATGTTGAACAGGTTGAATATTGGAAGACCGAGTTTTACCAAGGCAAATATTGTTGCGACCACCATCACACCTACAATCACAAGTTTGCTATAATCCTGACTTTTCAATGCCGCAAGAAGTGTTGGATTTCTGGAAATATATGCACTTGCAGCGTAAAGTTCTTCACCAATCAATGTATAATCACAGGCAGTGATAAAGAACGGCAACTGGGTAATGGCATCTGTGCCTGCAATCTGAATCGCACCGGTTGAGGCGCCGCTTTCAGCCATAATCAATGATTCTGCCCAGAACATTCCCACCAGGAAATTCGTGGCAGGTTGTTCCCTTATCATAATGCCACTTACTGCTGCAGCATAGGCAAACTGTGAATCAGTTATGAAATAGACACTGTCTGGATTAAACGCATCAGGTCTGCCAACCTTATTATAAGATTCTTTTACCACTTCGCGCGCAACTGTATAGACAATTGGGTCTTTATTAGGAACGATCAATGGTGTATTATACTGGGCAGTCTTCTTGGCAACCTCAGCAAGGATATTCAATGAGGCAATGGTCGCAACATCATCAATAACCGAAGTCCCTGGAACATACAATATTGGTTTACCCATTTCTGTTGCCCTGCCAACAGCATCATCAATTGCCGAAAGTCCGGCAATCCGACGCACAAAGATTTCCCTGCCTTTCTTAGTATATTCCATAAAGAAAATTACCAGAAAAACAAATATTATAAGCGCAATCAGGGCATTAATCCTTCCTGTATGAAACCACTGTGCTGACGCAGTCACATAGGGCGTTGTCTCTGATGATATTCTTTCACCATCCTTTGTTAATGCGACGAGCTTATACGCATACGGAATGCCGTCATAGATTCCTATGCGGTCCTGATAAGTGCACACCTTATTTCCCAGTCTTGCATAAACACCATAATTACCACTGTCCTTTTCTGCACGGTTAACATAATAACCGAGAAATTCTTTGGGCTCACGGGATTTTTTCCAGGTTATTGACACATATCTCTTGTCATTGATAAGAGTGTCATTTTCAATCTTAAATTGAGCAAGCACTGCCTTGACTGCCCTTGCTTCATATATGTATTCTTTGTCTGGTTCTGCTGTGCCATCAATGAACTTATTTGCGTCTGGCGCAGTGTAGTCTATATACTTGAATTCACAAGCACTGTCCTTTTCTGCCCTATATATCAGTGTCAGGTCATAATTCTGTCCGATTACTTTAGGGTTTACTTTCCATTCCAATCTTATTACCCTACCTGTCATACCAATTGAATCCGAGACAATGGCTGCAGGCATGATTATCTGGTAATTTTTCTCAACATAATAGTGATATTCAACACCTATTCTGGGAGTGGAATCAACATACGAAAAAGTGTCTTTGAATGCGGCAATGGAATCATAAACAAGACGCATTAAGGCATATGTTTTTATCATATCATAATTTGGTGATGGTTCCCAGGTGCATCTGAAACCTCCGCCTTCGTCATTGGGAATGTCCCGGGCGCAGAGAAATTTTGGTGTACCGATTGTATGAAGTGCTGGCGACGGCTCAGAATATGCATGTTCAGAACCACTTACTGCAGAAACCTTATAGAAATACTTAACACCGTCTTTCATGGTGGTATCAGTAAAACTACTTTTGTCCCCTGGCACACTCCCAATGAATTCATAATCGCCATTTTTTTCTGCGCGCCATATTTCGTAAACTTCTCCGAGATACAGGTCATTGGGTCTTTTCCATTTTACGATAATTCTTTTATTCAATGTGTCTTTGATTATTTGATATCCTATGGAAACAACCTTCAGGAAATTTCGTTTACCATTGTATTCTTTCATCTTTTCTTTTTTTACGACATCATATAGATATTCTTCACCGGGTTTAATATTCTGGTCAATAAACATTGTGTCCTGGGTAATGGTTTTCAAAAGGCGGTATTTTGAGCGAAGAACCTCGTATTTTTCTATTTTTGCTACATCTGGTGATTTGTCCCAGCCAACAGTAATACTGATACTATCCTGGTTTACTATGGCCAAAGCCCGAAGATTTGTGGCGGGGTTCAATGCTGAAATCAAAAAGGCAAAGAGAATTTCACTTATCATAAGCACCCCTTTCAGGTACTTAAGTATATATATTAAACTACAAAAATCAAGAAAAATAACCTGTTCCAGCCCTCCTTTATGCTTCGTATTACCTACTACCCGCTATCTTATTATTCCCAGCCAGGGTCCTAAGAGAAACTGAATTCTGCCAATTAGCAGACTTACCCGTGCCATTACAGTATAGCCAAATGCAGCACCAAAGCCAATCATGATAAAGACAATGCCAATACGGGAAGAAATCCGGAGCAAACCCTCATGTTCTCTTGAAAAGTAGAAATATGACAGTGTGCACAATACACCAATGAGAAGAATTATTGACCACAGGATACCCGTGGAACCCGCATGCCATGATTGAAAATTTGAAGGAGTTAAAATTGTGCCTTGAATTTGTTTGATTATGTTTGCCTGTATTCCAGCTGGTATTGAAGCACCAGTGTAATAACCAATCGTGATTCCGATTGGTATCCGGACAAGCCAGGAAATTTTCGGAATAAAGCGGGTAAAATAAAGGGCTCCGATAACAAATGATATGATGTATAATAGTTTTCCCTGCCTGAACAATGGGTCAAAGAGCGAAGGAACAAGGATATTATGCCAGTAGAATGTAACAGCATATCCATTTGCTGCACCAATAAATACATGTTCAGCAAATTTGTAGAATGGATTGTCTTTGTAAAGAAACGAGAAGATTGCCAGACTTAATAGTGCACTGATCCATATCCAGGGGTCTGAGGAAATATTCACTTTTGCCTCCTTTTAATAAAATAGCCAATATTGCCAATAACAATAAATATCATCATTACAAGGTGGGCATAGGTGAGTGAAGGTAATGCCTCGCTTGCCTTGCGCCGTTTCTGGATATTTAAGTGTGATTCAATTAATTCTTCGTACTCAGCAGCGCCTTTCATTCCTACCATCAGCCCGGTAAACTGTCCGGTTTGTAGATACGGATAATAATCACTTGCAGAAACTGCAGTGCAACCGACTCCGACCCTGAGACCAAACCGATTCTGTGCATAACTTACCCACCATAAAGGCGGATCACCACTGCTAATGCAGATGAGAAGTTCTACATTGTTGTAATTCTTAATCTGCTTCATTAAAGGCAAGGTATCGGTTTGATTACCATAGTAGTCCTTTTTATAGACATTGGAAATACTTTCACCCATACCCAGGATTGGAATCAATGGTGGCGGTTGCCAGCCCAAAAATACATAGTCCCTGCCATAGATTATGCTGTCCTCTATTCATTGATTACCTGATCCAGCGCAGATTTTGCAAGACCGAGGGGTTGCACATAAAGGCTCAATCCAAGCACCTTTATTTTGTTTTTGAATGCGTGTCTTAATATGGCAAGTGCCATTGGTTCAAGTTCGGGCTGTGTCTGCGGGTCATAATCAAAATCAATCATCAGCGCCTTATCATGCCTTATTGTATCCACTGCCCAGAATAGTTTTTCCACAGGTGGCATTACTCTGACTTTTTGCGCATGAGGAAAAAGAAGCGGTAATATAACAACAATTGCAAGCACCAGATAGATAATTCTTCGGTCGATCTTTAACATTATATCAACAATCTTCATTCACCACCGCCGAGCCATGAGCGTTCAATACCGAGAATTATCTTTAAGGCGGTGGCAAGCGAACCGAGGGCAATGCCAAAGGCAATTCCACGTTTACCTGCAACATTCGGTACATCCATTATCCACTGGGCAAAACTGGGGATTTTCGGCGAAATCTGGTTACCGAGTGGTAGTATGCCAATCATGACAATGAATGCCGAAATTAATAATAGTGTTGCCTCAGTGGAACGGGCTCTAAATGCACGGTATGAGGCAGATGCCATAAAAAATGATAAAAGGGCAAACATTGTAGCACCGAGGGGTACTTCCACATTGAGATAGATTGTCTGGATATCAAAAGGGAAATTGCCAATTCTGACAGGTAGTGGTCCAGTTCCTTCCACTCCGCCAAAGAGTCCAATGATTGAGGTGATAAAAAAGGTAATCAGTAGAACCCAGGAAAATTGCCAGTTTTCGGTTTTCCTTTTTATCTTATCAAAGTGCACGCGAAGTAAACTGCCCAGCCCAAGAACCAGGGCAAAGGCAGCAAGGATTCTTAATAAGTCATTGCGTAAGAATTCATCTGTGTGCTGAATTCCTGGATGGGGAACCAAAAAGGGGATAATACCGAAAATTCCAAAGACAAAGACAATTATTAATGGTAATGTTCTCTGCATTTTATCTCCTATTTACCTAAAAAGGTTTAAGACTGGAAATTTTGTTAATAATCCGATTATTGACGCTACAATGACAATTCCTCCGATTATTAATTTTCCCCAATCTTCGCCTTTGATTGCACCCATGAGAAGAGGTTCTCTTGAAATATAGGCAGAGGCAGCATATAGTTCTTCACCGATCAGAGTATAATCGCAGGCAGTTACCAGAAATGGTAATTGTGCAAGCGAATCTGTTCCGCTGATCTGGATTGCGCCGGTTGATGCACCCGTTTCAGCAAGAATCAGGGACTCTGCATAGAATGTTCCGATCAGAAAATTTGTTGCCGGTTTTTCTCTGAGCATAATTCCATCCAGGGCTGCTGCATACGCAAACTGGGAATCAGTGACAAAGTAGACACTATCTGGATCAAAGGCATCGGGTCTGCCAACTTTGGTATAGGATTCCTTCACAATTTCCCTTGCCACAGTATACACAATTGGATCATAATGGGGGTTTATCAATTTTGTATTATACTGGGCAGTCTTTTTGGCAACCTCACCAAGGATATTGAGTGAAGCAATTGTAGCAATATATTCAATATAACCGATACCAGGACAATAAAGAATGGGTTTACCCATCTCAGTTGCTCTGCCTACTGCTTCATCCACTGCCTGTAATCCAGCAATCTTTCTGATATATAATTCCTTACCTTTACGCGCACGAGAAATAAAGTAAAGAATTATACCACCGAAGATTATGAGGGCAACAAAAATATTGATTTTATTCCGGTCAATCCATTGGGGCAGGCTTTGCGCCGGCAGGGAAATTGCTGAATATGCACGCATTTTATCTTTTACCGATGCAACTTTATAGTAGTATCGTTTCTTATCATCGGTCTGATCTTCAATACTGTTGCGATTCCTGCCTATGAATCCCACCTTCTCAAAGTCAATACCATTTTCACTACGGTATATTTCGTAACCATCAAGTATGGTATCATCCGGTGACAACTGCCATTCTATTATTATTACACCACCACCATCATCAGGTGCATCATAAGCCCGCACCTGACCTGGTGGTAAAAGGGATAGCGCACACCATAAAATAAAAATCACTTTGTCTCCCTTGTCGACTTATATTTATTGGAATTCTCAGCGCATTTGCACGGTGAAGAATGGCATTTCGGACATCCTTTTGTATACTTTCCCATAGCTTTTTCCGCATCTATTTTTAATATCGAGCCAACAGAAAGTAGCCAGGCAAGACAATCTGCAAACTCTTCAGTGATCTGTGCTTTCTTACCTTTTCTGATTGCCCGTGCAAATTCGCCAATTTCCTCTATGAACCAGTTAAATGTTTTATCCAACCCTCTTTTAGAATCTTTTTTTAGATATATTTTCTCAATGAGTTGCTGATAGTCATTCAGATCCATAAAAATCCCTGTATCTATTCTTTAACAAAAAGGGAAGGGCATTATGCCCTTCCCTTTTTGTGTTGATGCGGTTCAAACAATCTTCTTAAAAGCCGCTATTGTAATCATCCCAGGCTTCGCCACCAATACCATTACCATTGCCGTCAAGGTTATAGTCATTTGTTGCCTGAGTGTTTCTTGATATCCATACGCGTCTGCCACCACCAATGGTTCGTTTGTAATAGTAGTCAACAATTGTTCTATCACCAGCAGTATTTGTGTAGACCCTCATATCACAGGGGACATAGCCTGAGTTGTCGTAAACCATGATATTACTTGCGGTAAGAGTGGAGTTATTCATCAATCTTGAAAATGTGATCATGACACCACTGCTGCCAATTGGTGAAACATTCTGGATCCTTGGCGGGTTATTCGGATCATCAACCCGAAAATATGACTGCAGGTCAGGTTCGCTTTCTTCGGGTCCGTCATCGTCACCATCAAGCCGTAAAAAGTATTCTGGTGTCTTTGAATCGCCAAGTCTTTTGATGCTATTGCAGACTACTGTTATTATGTAGTTTTGCCCGGTTGCAAGCGGGTTTGCTGGTTGTAGTACAACACCATCAAAATCTCGAGAAATGAGATTTAGTGAAACTGCGCCACCACCTTCTGCCTGAAGTCTTATATTATTTGTGTTCAGTGTCAGGGTGTCCATTGGTGTGATTACCGAGAAATCAATGGAAATAAACGGTTGGGTATTGTTCATTGCTACTGTGTCTGGTGAAAAACTAACAATCTTGGGCTGGAATGTTGCAACAAGCGTATCAGAAAGTGGTGCAGTCCAGAATGTTGAATGGTAATCATCATAGGGTGTGCCATCTGCAAAATCGTTGTTGTTGCCATCAAGTGGTGAGCCATAGCGGTTTTTTATTCCGCCTGAGCCTGAAACCAGGCGCAGTAAGAAAGAACCTGAATCAGGTACATCAGAGATTGCAATATACATAGTTCTTATTTCTGGGTAATACTCGGTGCTGATGAGGTTTTCAGGAATTGTAGTATTCGTTCTTACATCCAGAATATTGATATTGCTACTCTGTAATGTGGCGGGGTCCATGTAATCTGAGAAACTGACTGTTATCAGACCTTGAATACCAGGTGTGCTTGCATCCTGATCAGTCATTTGAGTATAGTTTACCGGCGTGATACTCGTCACTGTTGGAAAATTTCCTGCGCCAATGCCCTGAGGCATATCAGGATCAGGTGATAGTATGTTCTCTGCCTTTTGACAGGCAAGCACCAGCAATAAACTCAGGGTAAGCAAAAAAAAGTTTCTCATTTTATCCTCCTTTATTAGAATTTCAATGTTGCAGAAATTCGCCAGTTTGCGAGGTTCGTAAGTTGACTGAATGCCATCAGGTCAATCTGGAGGTTATCATTAACCTTCCAGCCAATGCCATAGAAATAATCGGTCTGTGGTGTATTCGTGGTATTTGTTTCTTCTGAGCCAATGGGTTCTGGACCAGGATCAATAAGGTCTTCGGTTACTGTTCCTGTACCATCAACAGTTCTTGTTCTCTGAGGCTCATACTGCACGAGTTCAGTTACAGTGGTATAGTCATCCATTGTGTAGGTATGCTGGGCACCAAGTCTCAATACTAAGGGCTGGAATAGATAGAATTCCATTCCTACGGGCAGGGCGATTTGTTTTGTTGTGCCCGTAATCTTAGTCATCCAGGTCTGGCTCGACCAGATTGTCTGCACATAGTCATCAGGGTCAAAAGAAATGCCATCATTGTCATCAAAAACCCTTTGGGAAACTGTGGTATCCCTTGCCAGGGTTGAATCAAATGTGGTTGAAGCAGTCAGTAATACCCCAAACCCTACTTTTAATCGCTCTGAAACCGTAAACAATTGTTTGGTGCCGAACTGTAAGCCCTTCATATTTGACGAGCCACTATAGTATGTAACTGTATTTATTGTATCCCAGGTAAATGTCGCCATAATATTCTGTCGAGTTTTGTAATAATAATCAATTGCGTTATCACCATAACCAAGTGATTGACTGAAGAAACCCAGGTAAAATCTTGCCTGGGCATTTTCGTTATAATTGTAGAAGGCGCGGAGATTAACGGTAATAACATTGCCCGATTGTTTTTGATCAAGGGAGTCAAGGATACTGGCTCGGGTATTAAAGGTATTTGTATCTGCGGGATTGGTATAGAGTGCTGAGTCTCTCTGGATTAGTGCTTTCTCACCATAGCCAATAAGACCAAAACCAGCAAGAAGCCCTATGGATAATTTGTTCATATCCTTCCAGGCACTGAACAAGAGGTCATTTTCACCATAGTTGTAGTTATTGTCGCCAGATGAATTCGCCCTGTTGATCAGGGTAAGTGTATTTGTCGTCAGATCTTCTTCAGTATAGTTATAGGTAAAGTTATTAAGAGGATTGGTATAGATGTTTTTATAATCAATCCTTAGATAGCCAAGACCAATGCGCAGGTTCTCCATTTTGTAGCCAAAGCCAACAAAGACATTATTATCCTTGCTGAGGTCATAGGCTGAACGGGTTTCTGTTTCAATTGTTCTTTGATCATAGATTCCATTATTGTCATTATCATTCCAGTCAATTGTTGTCAGTTCACCGTCGCCATACATCTGACTGCCATTCGGATCAAAAAGTCCGGTTGCCAGTGCTGTTTTATCAACACTGTGGTCATATACCATACCAGGATAGAATTTGCCGAAGTTTGTGGCTCCACCAACAAGCACATAAGGAACGCTTCCATTGGAAAAAAGGTTTTCTGTTCCAGTTACGAGATTTGACAGACTTGTCCAGACGCGTGAGCCCTGGATTTCACAGATTCTTGCCGGGTCAAAGAGCAAGTCATAGTCATCCTCAAAAAGCCCTGCTGTGGACTGGTATCTGAACGATTCATAGATCAGTCCAGAAGATAGCGATAGCATTATCGCTATGGTTAAGGCATATTTCATTTTTTACCTCCTTTTTATGCCTTTATTATTATTCATCATAGATTGAGATTCATTCTCAACCCTAAGATTTCAGTTTAAAAACCTTTGATTTTATGAAAGATCACCTCCTTTTGTTTTTCAGGATTATATACATATATTGCAGAAAGTCAACACCTTTGTTTTTCATATATGCTTAAGTCTTCCCTTGACATAAGAAAAGAATTTGATATACTGAACATACAGATAAGGAGGTTTTATAAAAAAATTCGTTCTGGTTCTTGGTGTGCTGGTTAGCATTTTCCTTTTTGTCAGCCAGCGGGTTGTGGTCTTTGAAGAATTCACCAGGGTATCGGGCTGATCCTACTGCCCTGGTGCAGCAAGAGGTCTTGCTGAGAACTACAATCGTTCTTATGATTCTGTGGTGGTGATAGCATATCACACCAGTGGTTATCCATTTTCCTGTCCTGATGGTGTTGCCCGATGGAGCTATTATGGTATAAGTGGTACACCAATTATCAGAGTTGACGGCAGTAGACGGCAGTAGCCAGGAAATTGGTGGCGTCAATATGCCCGGAACAATGTATCCTATTTACCGACGCTGGATTACCCAGAGACTTGCAGTATCAAGTCCGCTCACGATTGATATGACCTGCACCTATGACACTGTTTCTAATAATGGAACTGTGACAGCTTCAATCACGAATACCTCAACCAGCACGGTCTCAGGATACTGCAGTTTGTAATTGTAATAAATAATATTCCTTATTCCTGGTATGGACTAACCACAGTTGAACATGTGTGCCGGGACATGCTGCCTGATGCTAATGGTGAAGCAGTTTCCATCCCCGCGTCCGGGAATATTGTAAAATCAAGAAATTTTACAATTGTTAGTGGCTGGAACGAGTATAACTGCAAAATCATTGCATTTGTTCAGGGTTCAACAAGGGAGATATATCAGGCTGCAGAGGTCGGCGTGACCGGTAAGATAAACATGGATTATTATGGGCTTACCTTTACTGAGATTTCGGGAAATGGTAACCGCATTGCCCAGCCTGGTGAGGCAATCAGGGCATATATCAAGGGTAAGAACAATGGTAATGGCATTTACACTGGTACTGCAAGCATATCTGAAAGCGATCCCTATATCACCATTACTTCAGCAACGCCACAAACTGTGGCAATTGCTTCAGGTGAAGTAGATACCGTACTCGTGGTCAATTTTGACATCGGTTCATCCTGTCCCACACCACGCACAGTGCAATTTCTTATGAATTTTGGCACACCTGGTGATACAAATACGATTAACTTCATTGTTACGAATCAGCCAGGTTTTTCTGACAATATTGAATCTGGTCAGGGTTCATGGACCCATGCTGGAGGCAATGATAACTGGCATATCACTACGCACAAGAGCAATTCGCCAACGCATTCCTGGTATTGCGGTGTAGAAAATACCTGGCAGTATACAAATCTTAATGATGCATCACTCGTATCTCCGTACTTCGTGGTTACTCCGGACAGCCTGCTTCGTTTCTATCATCAGTATGCAACAGAATTGGATTATGATTATTGCTATTGTGAGATTGATAATAATTGTGGCTGGTGGCAGATCCTGGGAATATATAATGGTTCCCAGAGTTCCTGGACACAGGTTTCATATCCGCTATCTTAGTATTCAGGTCAAACCGTGCGTCTGAGATTTCGTTTTGTGAGTGACCAGAGTGTGGTAGCAGAAGGCTGGTATGTTGATGATGTTTCAGTGCCCGTGCTTGTCGGGATTCAAGAGAATGGTAAAGAATAGAATTTCCCACATTTTACAATTCTGCCCAATCCATTCAGAAAGAATGTCGTCATACGATTACAGAATATGCACGAATCCGTGAAACCAGAACTAAAGATATTTGATGCGGCAGGCACACTGGTGAAATCATTCAATGTTGTAAAGGGAACAGATTCCAAAGTGTCAAGCATACAATGGGATGGAACAGATCAAGCAGGTAATCAACTGCCCGCAGGTATCTACTTCAATTACTCGGACCAGAATGAAAATACTTTGATAAAATCTGTGAAACTTGAATAACTTCAAGAATGGATTGTCACAGAGGGGCTAATCATTAGCCCCTCTTTTGTTTGATAAATAAAATTGCCATTGATTTTTCCCTGTCATTCAATATAATAACATTATGCATATCCTGGTGTGTGATGACGAAGAATCGCAGCGCGAGTTATTATCGGGATTTCTGAGAAACCTTGGCTATGAGGTTACGACTGCCAAAAGTGGAAAAGAAGCAATAGAGAAAAACCGCAGTCTGAGTTTTGCCCTTGCAATCCTTGACCTGAAAATGCCTGAAATTGATGGTATTGAAACAATGAGTCAGATGAAGTTGATTGACCCTCAAACCTATTTTGTTATCCTAACCGGTTTTGGCACAGTAGAATCCGCAGTAAAAGCAATCAAATCTGGTGCCTATGATTATCTTTCAAAACCTGTAGACCTTGTAAAACTTGAGTTGTTAATCAAACACATCTATGAAGAACAGCTAACCCACCAGGAGGTTGCCTCACTAAGAGAACAAATTTCAGAGCGATTCAATTTTGCTCAATTTATTGCTGAGAGTCAAAAAATGAAGGATGTTGTTGGGATTATTCCGAGGGTGGCACATTCTGATGCATCAGTGCTTATCCTGGGTGAATCGGGAACTGGAAAAGAGCTGGTTGCACGATTGATCCATGAAGCGAGTCCTCGTAAGGACTTCAAATTTGTTCCAATTTCCTGCGCGGCTCTTCCAGAAACATTGATTGAAAGTGAACTTTTTGGTTATGAGCGTGGTGCATTTTCTGGCGCAGAAAAAAGAAAGTATGGAAAATTTGAACTGGCAGATAGGGGAACGCTATTTCTTGATGAGATTGGTGACCTGCCTTTGACAGTGCAGGTAAAGTTATTAAGAGTCCTCCAGGAATTTACCTTTGAACGGCTGGGCAGTAATACTCCGATTAAAGTCAATGTTCGTTTGATCTGCGCAACCAATCAGGACCTGAAAAAGAAAATAGCAGAAGGTTCATTCCGTGAAGACCTTTATTATCGGCTTAATGTCGTTTCCATTACCCTGCCACCATTGCGCGAGCGAAAAGAAGATATTCCAGCACTTGTCAATCATTTTATTGAAAAGTTTGCGCGAGCTGGAAGGCGGCAGGTGAAAGGGCTCACAAAAGAAGCTTTAAACAATCTTATTCGTTATGACTGGCCCGGTAATGTGCGGGAACTGGAGAATGTCATTGAACGCGCACTGGTGCTGTGTCGCGGCGACTGGATTGATAAACAGGATGTGCCTCTACAATCTGAAAGGCAGTCAATGATTTTGGAACCAGAAACCCTTGCCGACCTTGAGAAGATTCATATCACAAAAATTCTTGAAAAGACTAACTGGAATCTTGCTGAGGCTGCCCGAAAACTTGGAATACACCGGAACACATTGAGAATGAAAATAAGAGAATACAACATTGCTGTTAAGAAATAAAACTTGACTTTAACTATTTTTTAATTATACTTCAGAACATGGATACAAAATACATATTTGTTACTGGAGGTGTGGTATCTTCCCTGGGTAAAGGGGTTGCAACATCTTCTATTGGTTTGCTTTTAAAATCATATGGGCTGAAAGTTACGGTGCAGAAAATCGATCCCTATATCAATGTTGATCCAGGAACAATGAATCCATACCAGCATGGCGAAGTTTTTGTAACAGCCGATGGTGCTGAGTGTGATCTTGACCTTGGCCACTATGAAAGATTCCTTAATGAGCAGTTATCTCGCGACAACAATATTACCACAGGACAGGTATATTATTCAGTAATAAACAAGGAAAGACGTGGTGAGTATCTTGGTAAGACGGTTCAGGTCATTCCTCATATCACTGACGAAATAAAATCAAGGATAAAGAAACTTGCGAATCAGAATAAGACCGATATTGTAATTACTGAAATTGGAGGTACAGTTGGTGATATTGAAAGCCAGCCTTTTCTTGAGGCGGCGAGACAGATGAAACTTGACCTGGGCAAAAATAATGTTCTGTATATCCATTTAACCCTGGTTCCATTTATTAAAACGACAAGGGAATTTAAAACCAAACCAACCCAGCATTCGGTACGTGTTCTTCTTTCCATGGGAATACAACCTGATATTCTACTGTGTAGAAGTGATTCCTGGCTGGGAGATGATGAAAGAAAAAAAATCTCGCTTTTCTGCAATATTCCGACCAATGCAGTTATTGATGCAGTGGATGTGGAATGCATTTATGAAATCCCGCTCAATTTTCATCAACAAAAACTTGACCAGTTGATCCTTAATTATCTGGGGATCGACCGTAAAGATTGCGATTTGGCCGAGTGGAGAACATTTGTGGAGAGGGCAAAAAATCCATTAAAAAGTGTGGAGATTGCAGTATGTGGTAAGTATGTAGAACTCCGTGATGCCTATAAGAGCATTATTGAAGCACTTTATCATGCAGCAGTTGCCAATGATGCCCGGCTAAAAATAAAATGGGTGGATACAGATAGAATTGATGATATTGTGCTTTCAAATGTCCTCTCCTATGTTGATGGAATCTTAATTCCCGGTGGTTTTGGCATGAGGGGTGTTGAGGGAAAGGTCAGAGTAGTAAACTATGCCCGCGAAAACAAAAAACCATTTTTTGGAATTTGTCTTGGCATGCAATGCATGGTTATTGAGTTCGCAAGGAATGTATGTAATCTAAAAGGTGCAAATTCAACAGAGTTTGATGACAAAACAGAATATCCTGTTATTGATATCCTGCCCGAGCAGAAAAAAATAAAAGACCTGGGTGGCACAATGCGTCTTGGCAACTGGCCCTGTCAGATTGAACAGAAAACACTTGCGCGCAGGATTTATGGTAAGGATAAAATTGAGGAGAGACATAGACACAGATACGAGGTCAATCCGAAATTCTTCAAAATTCTTACGGAAAAAGGACTGACCTTTTCAGGAAAGTCACCGGATGGAAAACTCATAGAGATTGTGGAGATCACTGACCATCCATTTTTTATCGGCACTCAGTTCCATCCTGAATTCACTTCAAGACCACTGTCTCCCAATCCTATTTTCTATCGCTTTATTGAAGCGGCTTTGAAAAAGTCAGGTTAAACAAACCAGTGTCTTATTTGGTTGAGACATTCATCTTGCTGATACTCATTATGTTCTACTGGTTGAATCCCGGCAGGCGTAAGAAATTAAAGAAAAAATACGGTAAGAATGATTTTCAACATCTCAGAACAATTGCACACAATTTACGATTAATGCTAATCGCTGATACCGAATTTGTTTTGCAGGGCGATTGCAGTTTAATAAACAAAGGTGCGGTGCTATATTCTTTTCATTTTGGTGTCTGGGAATTAATGCCAAGAATATTGAGTAAAAACACGGATAAAGAACTTGGAGTTCTTGTCAACCGTTACACAGATAATAATATATATTTTCTTGGAAGAATCATGGATAGACTATTGTATTGGTTGCGTTCAAAAAATCACATAAGAATATTTTATCCCGATGAAGTATTCAAGATTGTGAATTTTGTAAAAAATGGTGGAATTTTTGCTGCACTGGTTGATGGTGATACATTTTATGACAAGTATGAGAAGATTGAAAGAATTGCCTGTTTATGTAAGGTGCCATTAATTCCTTTTGTCGTGTATTACGAAAAAGGCAAAGTAATCATGCAGATGGGATGCAATCCAGAAAATATGGTGAAGAGCATGCCTGAACATTACTGGTGGTTTTACAGGTCACGAAGATTGACAGAGGTTCAGGTATGAAGAGATTTTTGTTTTTCACGGCTTTATTTTTCTTAAGTTGTGAAGAAGAGACAATTAAGGCAAGTATTGAACAACATTTGCCCCGTATTACCCTTGAGAAGTTCACCCTGACTGAAACCCGTGAAGGAAAGAAAAACTGGAATCTCCTTGCCACTTCGGCTTATGTCTATGAAGAAATTATTGATGTTGATAATGTGAGCATAAGGTTCTATAATGATACTGGTAATGAATATGCATTACTCACCGGCAAAACCGGCTTGCTGAATACCAGGACCCATAACATTGTGGTCCGGGATAGTGTCGTTTTGGTCACTGAAGATTCATCAATTCTGTATACTGATTCGTTATTCTGGCATAATGACCTTCAGGAAATTTTGACTGATGCCCGTGTCAGGATAGTAAAAAAGGATAGTACTGTAATTGAAGGAAATGGATTGAAGACTGCACCGGACTTGCAAAAGGTTGAGATCATCGGTGATATTAAGGGCACATCACCGATTACCTTCCCAAAGATAAGATAATGGTTTTGCTATTGGTTTTCTTCTTTCTCACACCATTCCGGGCTGACCGGGTGGAAATGATAAAAGAAAATGGTGAGAGTGTAGTGTATTTGCTCGGAAATGTTATTATTGAACAGGATGATACCCGGATTTCATGTCACAAAGCAAAACTCAATGAGAATAGAGGGACGGTTCAATTGCAGGACACTGTATTGATAAAAGATAACAAGGGTGAAATCAGGGCTGATTATGCGACTTATTATTTTGATAAACGATACAGTTTTCTTCAGGGAAATGTTGTTATGGTGTCAGGAACTCAGACCATCAGTGCTGAATCCCTTGAATATTATGGTGATAGACAATTCGTAAGAATGTATCACAATGTCCGTCTGGATGATACAGAAAATCGTATTGTTGCGTATGGTGGGGAAGGTTGGTATGAACTTGATTCAGAAAATGGAAGATTATTCAATCAACCGAGAATTGAAATGCAGAGAGAAGAGAAGACACCCATCATTATTCATGCCCGAGAATTCTTTGTGAAGAATAAAGAGAACTTGTGTTATGGATATGACTCAGTTGCTGGAGAAATAGATAGTATTAAAATATTCTGTGATACAATTACCTATCACCTGAATCAGGACCGGGGATATATGACCAACCCGCTGGTACAGGAAAAACAGAATGAATTAAAGGGACTGAGCGGTGAATTCGGATTGAAGAAGAAAGTGATTGATTATTTCAGGGTAAATTCAGGTATTGCCAATTACTGGACGAATGAAGGTGCACACAATATCATTGAAGGTGAAAGTATTAATATTATGTTTCAAGATGGCAGGGCATTCAAAATTTTCGTTGAAGGCAACCCAAGAGGCAGATTGTATTTGAAGGAGAAAGAAGCGGATGTTAGTAACCAGGGAATTAACCAAGACATACGGTAAACGAACCGTTGTGAATAGAGTAAATATTGAAATCAAGAGTGGTGAGATCGTTGGTCTCTTGGGTCCTAATGGTGCGGGAAAGACAACGACATTTAATATGATTGTTGGACAAGTACTGCCTGATAGTGGTAATATAATGCTTGATGATATAGATATAACAACCTTACCAGTGTTCAAAAGGGCACGTATGGGTATTTCGTTCCTCTGTCAGGAATCCAGCGTGTTCAGGAAAATGACCGTGGCTGATAATCTCATTGCAATTTATGAAATACTCGGTATGAAAAGAAAAGAGGCGAAAGAACAGGCATTAAAGGTACTTGAAGATTTTAACCTGACAGTATTAAAGGATCAGAAGGCATATACACTCTCTGGAGGCGAAAGGCGCAAGGTGGAAATTGCCCGTGCATTAATCAGTAAGCCAAAGTTTTTACTACTTGATGAACCATTTTCGGGCATTGACCCGATTGCCCGCGCAGAACTACAGGAAATAATTCTGGGCTTAAAAGAAAAAGGGATTGGTATTTTGGTATCAGACCATAATGTTCGCGAAACGCTTGAGATTACTGATCGTGCATACCTCATTTACGACTCAAAAATTTTGATATCAGGAGATGCCCAGACATTAATTAATGACCAAAAGGCACGGGAACTTTATCTGGGCTGGAAATTTAAGATTTAAAAATCCTTTCCTACAGGGTAAAAGTACTTACCTTTTTCCCATTGGAAGACTGTCTTTCTACCTTCTTCACTCCGGTTGCGATAGATATACTTTACTTCATTGGTTTCATTGATTTCTATACCATAATTGCCTTTGAAGAATGGGATAAAATCATTATTGAAAAGTCTGCGAAACTCTTCAATCGCCTTCTGTGCATCGTCAGACTTTTCTTTTATGCCGTATAACTCAATGGTAATTGTTGAATCAGCACGATTAAAGAAACTATAGAAATAGATATCAAACTGTAATATTGAACTCTGCCAGACTGCATGGGCATAGAAATTGAGCTGAAGTGAAGCCATATCTCCCTTACTTAATGCGAGCAACTCTGTAAGATTGGCTGTGTATAAAAATCCACAAAGTATAATCGTGAAAAAGAAACTCTTTGGACCTAAATCAAATTTTCTCATTTTTTGCTCCTTTGCAAAATTATTTACATTTTTCAGCATAAGTCAATGGAAAAAATTGACATAACTTGACGGCAAGCAGATTTTTGTTATAATGATTGTATGAAGATTCTTGTTCTCGGGTGTGGTATGCAGGGCAGGGTTGTTGTCCGTGATCTGTCACATTCTGGCGAGAGTCTTTCAGTTATTGATATTGATAAAAATAATCTTGCATTATTGAACATCCCCGGTATCCAGAAAATACAGTTTGATATTATCGACCAGAAAAAGCTTATAAGTTTGATGAGTAAATTTGATTTGATTATTGGAGCGCTACCAGCGAAATTTGGATTCTACGCCTGGCAATGCGCGGTAGAAGCAGGTGTTGATATTGTTGATATGTCCTATGCATCGGATGATCCATTTTTGCTTGACAGACAGGCAAAAATAGCAGGCATTAGAATTGTGCCGGATGCTGGCTATGCTCCGGGATTAAGTAATATTCTGGTGGGTGAAGCCACCAGGCAGTACAAGAATATCAGTTATCTCAAGATCATGGTTGGCGGAATACCCCAGAAACCTTCTCCGCCATTTAATTATCGCATTACCTGGTCACCAGAGGATCTCGTTGAGGAATATACAAGGCCGGCGCGGATTTACAAGAACTGCAGAATTGTCACTGTGCCTGCTCTGACCGGTATTGAGGAATTTTATATAAAAGGTATTGGCAGGCTTGAATCTTTTTATACCGATGGTTTGCGCACATTGTTGAAAACAATGAGTAAGATAAAAAACATGGAAGAAAAGACAATTCGCTATTGTGGCCACGCAGCGGTCTTCAAAAATCTAATTGCCTGCGGGTTTTTCTCAAATGCGCCGATAAGATTAAACAATACAGAAATTCCTTGTCGTGAATTTACATTGCGATATTTAGAGCATGAACTTTCAAAGGGGTCAGAGCACGACCTGACCATACTTATAATTCAACTAAAAGGTCAGGGCCAAATAAAAACCTATCAGATTATTGATTTTTACGATAGGAAAAACCAGATTACTTCAATGGCAAGAATGACTGCCTATACCTGCGCTGTGATTGCACGCTGTATAAAAAACTATCCTGAATATGGCGTAATTCCGCCAGAATATCTTGGTATGATTCCTGGTCTATGCAATTACATCAAGAGCGAACTAAAAAACAGGGGAATAAAAATCAGAGTTACAACAAAAAAGGTTTAGTTACCTGCCCGATACTTAATTATTCCATCAACAATAACATACTCAACCCTGCCAGTGAGTTCTTTGTTTAAAAGTGGTGAATTTCTTGATTTTGATCTGACCATATCGGGCTTAAACTGCCATCGGACAGCAGGATCAAATATTACAATATCAGCAATTCCACCTTCCTTGAGTACCCCAAGTTTTTCCTTCAAAACTTGAGCAGGTTTTATCGTCAACTTATCAAGTACCTCAAACCATGAAAATTTTTCAATATTAATAAGTTGCATGATTATCATTGAAAGGGCAGTTTCCAACCCAATCATACCAAATGGTGCCGAGGCAAATTCCAGTTCTTTTTCTGCCAGGGTGTGCGGAGCATGGTCAGTACTTATACAATCAATTGTCCCATCACGCAATCCCTCAATGACTGCCCGTCTGTCAACTTCACTTCTTATTGGCGGATTTACTTTTAGATTTGTATCATACCCCTCAAGCGCATTATCATTATAAAAGAAATAATGGGGGCATGTCTCGCAGGTTACATTAAGCCCTTCTCTTTTTGCTCTTCTAATGAGCTCAATGGAACCTTTTGTTGAAATATGACAGAGATGGAGTCTTGCTCCAGTAAACTTACTGAGTGTTAAATCACGCGCGACAATAATTTCTTCAGCAATACCTGGTGAACCTGCAAGTCCCAGCTTTGTTGATACTTCACCTTCGTTCATGACACCGTTTTTAATCAGATTTTCATCAAGGGCGTGTTCAAAAATTGGCAGATCAAATATCCTGGAATATTCCATGGCATATCGTAGAACTCTGGTATCAACAACCGTGTTGCCGTCATCAGAAAATCCCTTTACTCCTGCTTTGACAAGTTCACCAAATTCAGCAATTTCTTTACCCTGTCTTTTCTTTGTAATGGTCGCAATCGGAAAAACACGGCAAAGATTTGTTTTTTCTGTTTCTTTGATTATATAGTTTACAATGCTTTCATTGTCAATTGGTGGTTCAGTATTGGGCATGCAGCATATTGTTGTAAAACCACCTGCAACTGCTGCCCGGGAACCACTTTCAATAGTTTCTTCATCGGGTCTGCCCGGGTCACGCAAATGGCAGTGTAGATCAATAAATCCAGGGGCGACAATTTTACCCTCCGCATCAATCAGCGTCTCAGTCTCAACCTTAATGTTTCTTTCAATTTTCTGGACTTTATTGCCTTGTATCAGAACATCTGCAACGCGGTCAAATCGCGACTTTGGGTCAATGACACGGCCATTCTTTATGAGCAGACTACTCAATTTTACCTCCAGCGTGAATGAACAAAATTGCCATTCTCATTGCCACGCCATTTTTTACCTGTTTCAAAATAACTGATTTTGGACCATCTGCAACTTCAGGATCAATTTCAAGCCCACGGTTTGTGGGTCCTGGATGCATGACAATACTATCCGGTTTCATTTTCTTTACGCGGTCCTGTGTCAGACCATACAAATCACGATATTCACGCGGTGAAGGAAAAAGACCCGATTCCTGTCTTTCAAGCTGGATCCTCAATGCCATCACTACATCAAAGTCTCCAATTACTTTGTCAAGATTGTAAAATACCTCAACATTAAGTCTTTCAATTTCAACAGGAATCAATGTTGGTGGTGCGCAGATTGCCACATTTGCTCCCATGATTTTTAATCCGAAGATATTTGACCGCGCAACGCGGGAGTGCAGTATATCGCCTACGATCAATACATTTAAATTTTTCAGACTACCAAAATGCTGCCGCATGGTCATCATATCCAGCAATGCCTGGGTTGGATGCTCGTGGGTTCCGTCACCGGCATTGATAACAAAGGCATTAAGGTTTTCGGCAAGTATCCTGGGCGCGCCAGAGGCAAAATGGCGCACAACAACACCATCTACCTTCATGGCTTCAATATTTCTTGCGGTATCAAGGAGAGTTTCACCTTTTTTGACACTTGAAGAGCTTGAAGAAAAATTGACTACATCAGCAGAAAGTCTTTTCGCTGCCATGCTGAACGAAATCTGTGTTCTTGTTGATGGTTCAAAAAATAGCGTTAATATCGTTTTTCCCCGCAGGGCAGGAATGATAGGAATTGGTCGTTCCAGTACTTCAAGAAATTTCTCAGCAGTGTCCAGATAATATTGAATATCTTTACCACTGAGTCCATCAAGACCTAAGAGATCCTTTTTTGGATTCATTGCCTCTCAGTTATGGTCAGCTGTCTGATTTTCGGTTTTGGAGTGCTCGCCATTTTTATCCTTCCCCGTTTTACTTTAATTTTCTTTGGTTTGTTCTTCTTATGGATAAACACCAGATCCTGCCCATCCAGTTCTTTAATATGAACATCAACAATTTCTTTCTCCATGGTCGTAATTTTTTTGCCAACATAATCAGCCTGGATGGGTAATTCTCTGTGGCCACGGTCAACAAGCACAGCAAGTTGAATTTTCTTCGGTCTTCCAAAATCAAGTATTTCTTCCAGTGCAGCGCGAATTGTTCTGCCCGTGTACAGCACATCATCAATCAGTACTACAACTTTATTGTTGACATCAAAGTTTATATCTGTTCCTTCAATTATTGGTGTTTCAGAAACAAGTTGCAAATCATCACGATAGAGGGTAATATCAACCGCTCCAATCGGTACTTTTGTCTTTTCGCATTCATTGATTTCTGCTCCAATCCGTCGCGCAATAATGTCACCCCGGCGTTTTATGCCAATTAGCACAAGATTCTTTGTGCCCTTATTTCTTTCAATGATCTCACGGGCAATTCTGGTGATGATTCTTCTAATGTCAGCGGGCTCCAGAATTATTTTCATGACTGAATATTTATTATAAACAAAAATCTTCCAAAGTCAAGGCTTCGATTTAAATCAAAAATAATCTTACTGATCCGAAAAATAGTGCAGAATGTAGGCAAGCAAGGCTAAAGAGGCTGTGTCTTATTAGATATTTCATAAAATTGTAGCGGTTTGACTTATCAAACATAATCAAATGGTTAAGGTTAAAGCCTTGAGTTACGAATTTTTAGCTTTTTGTCACACCCTCCAAACAAAGCATCGGGCAGGTAAATGCGACCGCTACAGGTTTATAACAAAGCCTCTAAAACCTTGCTCTAAAGTCGGATTTGATCCGGGTAAGATCTGATTTTGATAGAAAAGGATTTTGATTCTTGTTGACATAACCAATAATTTAGATATAGTTCCTTATGTGCGGTAGATACACACTTCATGTATCTTTAAGCGAGATTACTGAAGAGTTTGAAATTTACGATGTGGACTGGGTCTGGGTTCCTTATTTTAACATTGCACCGGGGACCAATGTTCCGGCAGTGGTTAATGAACAACACAATAAGCTCAAAACTTTCCGCTGGGGTTTGATACCAAGCTGGTCAAAGGAAGAACCAGCAGATGTCAGAATGATAAATGCGCGGGCTGAAACATTAAATGAAAAACCAAGTTTTGCACGGATTTTTAAGAGCCAGCGTTGTATTATTCCAGCCAATGGTTTTTATGAGTGGCGGGTTAGCGAGGGTAGCAAAACTAAGATACCTTATTATGTTCGTTTACGTTCGGGAAGGCTCATGGGTTTTGCCGGGCTTTATGATGTCTGGAAATCGCCTTCCGGCAAAATAATTCAGTCCTGCACCATTATTACAACAATGCCCAATGACCTGCTGAGCCCGATTCACAATCGCATGCCAGTGATTATTGAACCTGCAAGAAGAGGAGTTTGGCTAAATAGAGAAATCAAAGACCCACAGGCACTGATACCGCTCCTGAAACCCTATCCTTCTGAAGAAATGGAAGTTTATGAGGTGTCGCCAAAAGTTAATTCTCCAAAGTTCAATAATCCGGATTGCATTAAACCACTTGTGAAAGAAAAATAATAAGTATTGATGATTTAGCTATTATTCATTTTAATTCATAGTATCTTTTTGTAGAAAAAATCCTGCGGAAGCAGGGTTGGATTAGATATTTCTTCTCTGAAGATTTCTGTGTCCGTGGATAATGCGCTGTTCAAAAGGTGATTCTCTAATTATTCGCAGTTCTTCTTTTGCCTCTTTTACAATATGCTCAGCACGTGCGTCTTTACCATAGAGATACTCCCAGGCACGCGCACCCGCAATTTTGCCTTCCAGCATTGCTGTTGATGCCTCTTCAATTGAAGCGAGATCACCGGCAACAAAAATGTTGGGTTTTGATGTCTGCAGATCTTCATTATAATACGGCACATTGCCACCGAGTTCAGGAACATATCTAATTTCGCAGCCTGCCTGATATAATAATTCACATAATGGTGACAGTCCAACGGCAATCAAAATCATGTCGCATTCAATCTCTTTTTCCTTTCCCGCAATACACTCAAATTTGTCATTGACTTCAGCAATTACTGCTGATTCCACACAGTCTTTACCTTTTGCTTCAACAACTGTGTGCTTTAGCAGGATTGGTACACCGGCTCTTCTAATTTTTGCGGCATGCACACTATAACCACCGATCTTTGGTAATATTTCAATTATTGCGGCAACCTCAACACCTGCCTGAAGTAGTTGGTAGGGAACGATCAAACCGATATTTCCCGAACCAACCACAAGTGCTCTTTTGCCCGGAATAACCCCGTATACATTCATCATGGTCTGGACTGCACCTGCACCATAAACGCCGGGTAAATCTGCATTCTCAAATGCCAGCATGTTCTCACTCGCACCAGTAGCAAAGACATAGCAATTTGCTTTTAACTGAAGTAATTCATCTGTTCTCAGAATTCCCAGAGAATCATCATCATAATAGCCGATGACGGTTGCGCTCAACATAACTTCAATTGCCAGTTCTGAAACACGGTCGGTCAGAATTTTTGCGATATCAATACCCCTGATACCGCAGTAATGTTCTTTTGAACCAAAAAATTTATGGGTCTGTTTTATTAATTGTCCGCCGAGCACAGGGTTGTCATCAATGATTATTACTGAAGCACCCAATTCCTTTGCAACAATTGCTGCGTTAAGTCCGGCAGGGCCTCCACCAATAATGCAGATGTCCACAATTTTCTGTGTCGTTGGATTTCTCTCGGCGGTCATACCAGTTGTCCTTTACCCTTCTGCCTTCTGACCCTCATTCCTTCTTTCAATGGTTCCATACATACCATTACATTAGGTCTTCCATCAACTTCCATCAAACAGGAAGAGCATTTACCTACGGCACAAAAAAATCCGCGTGGTCTGTTGTATTTTTCAGAATGACGCAAAACCCTTATTCCTGCAGCATGAAGTGCCGCAGCAATAGGTAATCCTTCATAGCCTTCAAGTTCTGTGTCCTCAAAATAGAATTTAACTTTCTTACCTCTTTGAAACTGCAATACTGGATGTTCAGAAATATAACCATTCATGGCATCAGTTAAAATAATTCACACAATTCCTAAAAATCATAAAGCCATCACCTTTTTCAGGTAGTTTTAATCGTGTATGCAAAGGGTGCTGCAAATAGCTAATGTGTCTTTCAGGATGAGGCATCAAGCCAAGGATTCTTCCAGTCTTGTCAGTAATTCCAGCAATATTCATTATTGAACCATTCGGGTTATGTGGATAATCAGCAAGTCTTCCTTTTTCATCTACATACTGAAACACAATCTGCTTCTCAACTTTTTTCAGTGTTTCTCTGTTGTTGACGACAAACTTACCTTCTGCATGGGCTACAGGCAAGGTGATGATGTGGTCAATGCCTTTTGTAAATACTGACCGTTCACCAAATACTTTCAGATAAACCCAGCGGTCTTCAAAACATTCAGAGTCATTTGTTATAAGACTTACTGTCTGTTTTGTGAAGTAACCATCAAAGCCAGGAAGAATACCCGCTTTTACTAGTACTTGAAATCCATTGCATATTCCGAGCATTAAATTTCCTTTTTCAATGAATTTCAAAATTACATCCTTGAGTTTGTATTTGATTTCATTTGCGAGAATCTTGCCGGCACTTATGTCATCGCCATAGGTAAAGCCACCGGGCAGGACAAGTATCTGATATTTAAGCACATCGTCCTTTTTTATGGCATCAATATAAACACGCTCCGGATGTGCTCCAGCAAGTTCAAAAGCATAGGCAGTTTCAAGGTCACAATTTGTTCCTGCAGTTCGTATGATAAGAACTCTTGGTTTCATTGGTTTAATGAAACATAAATGGTTCTTTTTTCGCGCCTGAATTTTACTTTATCTTCTCGTGCGAGCCAGCCAAGTCCCAGATAAAACATATTTATTGGCAGACCACTCTTACGCTGTAGACGCGTGATAACCATTTCTCCTTCTTCTTTCAATTTTCTCCAGATAGTTCCTGCAGCAAAACCAATGTCAGATATCATAACATACCTCCTTACGATTTTTCAAAAAAACCCGCTCAAAAAAGTATGCATTATATATTCAGCATATATGAAATGGAGAAATAATTTTGTGTTATTCTTAGATACTAATTTCAGTTCCGGTTCTGGCAGCATCAATATCATAATCAGGGAACTGCGTCCGCATATCATTCACAACTTTACTTATAAAATCATCATTACTTGAAGGGTCGTGATGCGTGAATATTACATTTTTTATGCCTGCATCTCTTGCAAGTTGCATTACCTGAGAGTATGTAGAATGGCCCCACCCCAGTTTTGTTTTGTATGTTTCATCAATGTATTGTGCATCGTGTATCAGTAGTTTAGCATCTTTCACGAATTTAACAAACTTATTATATCGCGTTCTGGGATTTGGTGAGAACAGTTCGTTGTCCGTCAAAAATACTGCTGATTTCCCATCTTCAATAAACTTCAACCCGAGCGTATAATTGGGATGATTATTATTTATTGTGACGACTGATAGATTGCCAATTTTTATTCTGCTTGCAGTTTTTCTGAAAATAAATTTTGCCGGCAGGTCAGACAATTTTATTGTCGGGAAAAATGGAATATGCATCTGATAGGATAATGCCTTCTTTGCGATGACCTCATTATCAGGACCATAAACATAAATTGAGGTATTCCTGGAATAGGCAGGTGCAAAAAATGGAAATCCCTGGATATGATCCCAGTGATAATGTGTAAATATTAAATGGAGATTGTTTTTCTTATTTTGCATTAAATAGATGCCGAGTTCTCGCGCACCGCTGCCGGTATCAACAACTATTGGTTCGCCGGAATTTGTTTCAACATAAAGGCAGGTGGTATTTCCACCATACTTCAGTGTTGAAGCACCTGATACCGGGATTGAACCTCGTGTTCCGTAAAATCTAATTCGCATCTATTCCTTTTCTTTTGTTTTTTGTCCCATACGGCAGTTACCATCAAATAAAACACCGGACTGGATCACAAGACCCTTGCAGATGATGTCCCCAAGCATCTGGGCACCACTTTGGAATTCAAGAACTTCTTCAGCCTGAATGTTACCTTCAATTTTGCCACCAATCACACCAGCCTTGCAGTTCACATTTCCTTTGATAATACCTGTATTTCCACAGAATATGCTGTCTTTGACCATAATATTCCCTTCAACTGTTCCGTCAACCTTAATTGAGCCAGTAATCTTAATATCTCCGTTTACAATAGTGTTCCGGCCAATAACAGTATCAATTTTACCTTCCTTGTCCATCAAACTCCTTTCTTAAATAAAGATTATATATAGAACAGGATAAAAGTCAAGGGATAATTGCACTGAGTCCTCTCCACTTTTTATACTCCCTCAGGAAGTAGACAGCAGCGAAATTTAATTGATTTGCACCCCCAGCTAACGGAAATCTACTTATCCACCCCTGATAATCTTTAGTGGTT
>FWPV01004704.1_pt1 | contig 28363 bp, 27 predicted proteins | sample 2228371 | NCBI WGS metagenome assembly FWPV01 (sample SAMEA103939776, study PRJEB20133) | metagenome | reverse complement strand
ACCTATTGTTATCGTTGACTTTAGCACCTTTTTGCCATTATGCACAGCATTAATTACGGTCATCAAGAAAAAGAGTTTTTCAACAGCCTGATAGACCTCAGAACCCCTTGCAAAACCTCTTTTCTGTCACCCTGAGCGAAGGGAAGGGTCTCAAGCAATTTACAATGGGAGATGCTTCGCGTCGCTCAGAATGACCTTTTAATAAAATACAGGGTTTTGAAACAGGTTCTAGTCATTGGGGTGGCTTACAGAATTTTTCTCCGGCGGGATGCGGGGGAACTTCGAACTCATAACTGGACTCACATCTCAGAAGGAGGGGAACCATAGATGAAGAAAGTTTTCTTAACCCTCGGAGGGTCTCTGGCCATCATCGTCGGCTGGCTCCTCCTGCTGCCGCCGGAGACGCCGGCCAAGACGCGGGCCTGCGTGCCGTTTCACCTCAAAACCGAGGACGGCAAGATCATCAACCCCCTGACCGGCGAGAACGCCGATCAGCCCTACAGCCCCCGGCAGACCTGCGGGGCCTGCCACAACTACGACGAAATCACCAAGGGCTTTCATTTCCAGCAGGGCTGGGACCGGATCAAGGACGACTTCAACCCGAAGAAGCCCTGGGTCCTGTCCGACGGCATGCTGGGGAAGTTCTGACCGCCTTCGTTTCGCCAGTTGGCGAAAAAGAAGAACGACCACCCGGATCAGATTGACCTCACCACCTTCGAATGGATCAACGTGGGCCCCCGGGACCCCCAGGGCATGAACCTGCCCACCTGCGGCTCCTGCCATCCGGGCGGGGGCGGCCTGGAGTTCGACCGGGACGGCAAGCGCTATGACACCCGGCTGAAGGCCGAGCCCCAGTTGGCCCAGAGCCTGGACGGCGATTATTACCAGAGCCAGTGGGACAAGACCGGCGTGGTGGAGGCCGACTGTTTCGTCTGCCATCTGCCGGGCTACAACTTCAACGAGCGCACCCGGCAGCTCAAGATGCTGAACTACAAGTGGGCCGGCACCGCGGCCTCAGGAATCGGCCAGGTGAGCGGTTTCGTGCGGGACGGCCAGCAGCCCAAGGTGACCTACAACAAGCGGCTGTTCAATGACGACGGCAAGATTGTCCTGGACCTGTCCTATCCGCCGCCTTCCGAGAATTGCGTCTTTTGCCATGGCATCTCCGACGTCAAGAAGCGGGGCTTTTCCTGGAATGACCGGGTCAACCACGACGTCCACAACCTCCAGGGCATGACCTGCAGCGATTGCCACCCCGCCATTGAAGACCCGAAGCGCAAGATCACCAAGCTCCAGCATCAGTTCGCCAAGGGGGACGAAAACGTCTCCACGGTGCGGGACGATCTGGACCATGTGGGGATGAAGACCTGCCAGCAGTGCCATGAAGAGGGCTACATGGGCGCGCCCCGGCCGGCCCACCTGTCCATCCGGCCCAACCACCTGGAAAAGCTGGCCTGCGAGGTCTGCCACATCCCGGCCCTGCACCGGGCGGGGTTCGAGGGCTTCGACGTCACCACCGGCATGATGGTGAATTACCCCACCATGCTTCCGGAACCCGGCGCCAAGAAGATCGGGGCGGAATTCACCTGGCGGCCCTCTTACCAGCGGGACGAACACGGCAAACTCTGGCCGGTGAACCGCTTCAAGAGCGTCTTTTTCACCAACCAGGACAAAGACGGCATCAATTACCCCCTCTTTGCCCGGGAACTGAAAAAGGGCTACGAGAAGGCCAAGGCCCAGCTGAAGCCCAAGAACCCGCAAAAACCCGAGCTCCACACCCCGGAGCAGATCAAGATCGCCCTGACGGCCTTCAAGGAGACCCTCCAGGGGAACAAGCGCTTCCAACAGGTCAAGCCCTTCTTCCACAAGGGCGGCATGATGTATTACCTGGATGACAAGGGCGAGCTGGTGAGTGGCCCGGACACCACCTGGGCCGGCCACTCCGAGGGCTTCAACATCAATCACAACGTGGCCCCGGCCAGCCTGGCCCTGGGGGCCAATGGCTGCGGCGACTGCCATTCCACCGAAGCCCACATGTTCAAGGGGCAGATCGTCACCGACATGTTCGGCCCCGACGGCAAGCCGGTCACCATCAGTTCCGGCAAGCTCTTCGGCTGTCAGCCCTGGGCCTTTTACGTCAACCAGTTCCACCAGACCTATCTCACGCCCTACGTGAGCATCCTGCTCTTGCTCCTGGTCTTCGGGCTCACCCTGCACTACACCGGCCAAGGCCCCAAGGGCGCGGACTTCACCTACGAGCCGGCGGAGATCGAGCGCTTCAACGTCACCGAGCGCTGGACCCACCTGATCCGCATGGTCTCCTTCCTGGTGCTGACGCTCACAGGTTACATCTTCTTCTACAACAATGTCACGCTCTTGAAGATGTTCTTCAGTTCGCCCCAAACCGCGGTGGTGATCCACTGGGTCACCGGCCTCATCTTTGTGGCCGCCGGCATCGCGGCGGTGGCGCTCTGGGCCAAGGACGCCCGGTTCGCTCCCTATGACCGGGAGTGGCTGGCCAAGCGGGGCGGCTACCTGGGCGGCAAGGAGGTGGAGGTGCCCGCCGGGCGGCTGAACGCCGGCCAGAAGATCTTCCTCTGGTTCACGGCCGTCCTCACCTTTATCATGGGGGTCACCGGCATCCTGCTCATCTTCAAGAGCAGCCTGCCCCTGACCTTCAACTGTCTGCTGTCCACCTTCCACGGCTTCTTTGCGGTGGTTTTTGTGGCCGCGGTCATCGCCCATGCCTATCTCGGCACCATCGCCAACCCCGGCACCTGGCGGGCGCTGGTGGACGGCAAGGTGAGCCGCAGGTGGGCCAAGAAGCACCACTCTGAATGGTATAAGGAGATCGAAGCCAGGGAACGGGAGGCCAAACCGCCTCAGACTGAATAACCTGAACCGGCGCGGGAGGCCGGGAAAACCCCGGCTCCCGCCGCGTCGCCACAAAGAAGGAATACGCCGGTATGGCTCAGAAATTCCTGTTTATCATGTCCAAGGGGTTTGAAAAGGCCGGAGGTGCGGTGCGGGCCATGCAGCTCGCCAACCTTATGGCCCAGGCGGGTCATCAGGTAGAAATCTTTCTCATCGACGACTCCATTCATTGGGCCCAACTGGGGATTGCCGAGGGTATCCGGGCCGCCACCGGTGAGCACATGAAGGAGATGCTGGATGGTCTGCTGGCCGCCCAGGCCCCCATTCATGTGTGCAAGGCCTGCGCCGACAAGCGCTTGGTGGGACCCGATGACCTGGTGCCGGGGGCGGTGATTTCGCCGGCTACGGTGCTGGTGAGTCTGATGGCGGATCCGGAATACAAGGTGTTTACCTTTTAACCTCCCGGCCCCGGGAAAGAGAGGAACCCTTCAGGATGGGCCCGGCCCATCCTGTTTTTTTTTCAAGAGAGCCGTCCCCCTCCGGTCCGTCGCCAGACTTGTAATCTCCCAATGTCGGTGATATGTCCACAATGACTGCCTAGGTCTAAGGGCCTTGGCGGCGATTTTCTCCGGGGAAGCCACCGCGTATCCATGAAGATTATCCTGGCGGTGCCGGGGCACCTCAAAACGGTGCCCATGAACGACTATGTCTTCCTAACGCTCCAGGCCATGGGCCATGAAGTGCGGCGGTTTGATTTCGGCGCTCCAGGCATGACCGGTCGTCTGATCAAAAAGATCTCCCGGCGCCTTTTTTTACAGGTCCTTGCCGGACGACTGGAAAGGCTTCTGGACCGGTTCCAGCCGGATGTGTTTCTGACCATTTTCGGTATGGACCTTCAGGCCGCAATGCTGGAGCGCCTCAGAGAACGCCGGGTCCCCACCATCTGCTGGTGGCTCAATGATCCCTTTCAACTGCCGCGGTCCCTGGCCCAGGCCGGTTATTATGACTATTACTTTACCAACGCCAAGGGCTGCCTGGGCCACTACCGGGAGGCGGGCATCCGGCAGGTCTTTTACCTTCCGGTGGGCTGTTTCCCTGAGGTGCATCACCGCCTGACAGGCGTCGAAAAAGCATACGGGGTGGGTTTCGCCGGGGATTGGTCGCCGAAGCGGGCGGAGATATTGAGCCGCTTGGCCCAGGAATTCCCCGTGGCCATCTGGGGCCCCTGGAAGAAGCACCTGCCTCCCGATTCCATCCTGCATCATTGCCTGGTGCGGGACGGTTTCTTCACCCCCCAGGAGATGGTGCACATGTTCAATGGAGCGCAGGTGGTGCTGAACATTCATTCCTGGTTCGGAAAATGGGACTACGGCTTGAATCCCCGGGTGTTTGAGGCCTGCGGCAGCGGTGCTTTTCAATTGTGCGACTTTAAGGAAGAAATCCCCGAGCATTACCTCCCTGACCAAGAGATCGTCCTGTACCGCTCGGTGGCGGAACTGAGGGAACGGTTGCGGCACTTTCTGGACCATCCCGGAGAAGCGGCAAAGATCGGGGAGCAGGGCTACCTTCGGAGCCACCGCCAGCACACCTACGCCCTGCGGCTGGCAGAGATGTTCCGTCAGTGCGGCCTCAGGGACTGAGAGGGCGCGGGCTGGCGGGGACAGGCGACAAAGGTCCGGCCTTCCTGGCGGCCCGGCACGCGGCCTTTCCGATCCCAGCGGCCCTGAGGGCGGCACAAAATCATTGACCCGGCGACGCCTCTTTGGTATCAATTAAACGGGGAAATTTGCCCCTGTGAGGGATCAATGGCCAGGCTTGCCTCCTATTTCAACAAGGCCGATCGCAAAAAGCTCTTCTTCGACTATCTCAAGCTCATCGCCATCCTGGAGATCGTGATTTTCATCGTGGTGGCTTTGTGGTCGGCAGACGACAAATACCACCGGGTCTACACCCCCTTCCCCTGGAAGGAGTACCTCTTTGTCGCCTTCGCCTTTCCCATCATCTTCACCTTCCTTATGGGGGTGATCATCACCGGCTTCAACTATTTTCTGGGGGAGGAAACCCCGGACACCCTGGAAGGTGAGGCGGAAAACCAACTTGACGCGGTGGTGCGCCAGGTGCGGCGCCTGCCGCTGTTGGCCATCCTCTTCTTGCTCCTGGTCACTGTCTTTGCCATCTATCATCTGGATTACATCATGAGCTGGCTGGCCTCTTTGGGCCAGAACACCTTCATCCTCCTGAGCTGGATCCTGGCGGGCATCGGGGTCATCGTCACCATTTACATGATCTTTTTCCTCTTTTTTAAATACCGTCTGAACCAGAAGCAGATGAAATACCAGTACTATTCGGAAATCTCGGAGCGCCACGGCCTCATCATTCTGGACGACCGCACCGTTATCCACAAAAGCGGCAATCTCCTGGTGCAGGGCCGCCGCTTCGGCAAGCCCCGCCAGGTGGGCACCCCCATCCCTACGGAACCGGAACTGCCGCCCCCGGAGAGCGGCGAACGGTCCTCCTTGCCGGCCCCCAAATCCCGCTGAACCGGCCGCTCCGGGTGGGCATGAGGCGGGAACCCACGGCTTGGCTGCTCATGGCCGCCCTCCCTCAGGAGGTGCGGCCTTTTTTGCGCCTCGTCACCGCCCGGCGGCGGCGTGACCTTCCTTTTCCGGCCTGGGAATTTCGGGCCGGGGGAAGGGAGGGGCTGGCGGCCTTGACCGGCATGGGGGCTGGCGCGGCCTCAGAACTCTGGAACCGACTGGTAGAGCGTTTTTCCCCCCGCATGATCATTTCCGCTGGTTTTGCCGGTGCTTTGGGGCCGGAGCTCAGGGTGGGGGACCTGGTCCTGGCCGCAGCCTTCTACCGCTGCCAACCGGAAAACTGCCGGCTTCTGCAAGTGGCCCCGCCGCCGTCCCTGCCATCCCTGGAGACGGTGCGGGGGGCGCTCCAGGCTGCCGGTCTGCGGGCGCATCTGGGGAGCTTTCTCACCCCGGAAGGAGTTATCCCCAAGGCCAGGGTTGGTGCGGCGGCCGCACACCTGGCCCATCCCGTCCTGGAACTGGAAAGCAGTGTTTTGGCGGCCTTGGCCGCGGCCCAGGGACTCCCCTTCCTGGCTCTGAGAGCCATCACCGACCCCGTGGGCGTGGAGATCCCCCCGTTCATTGCCGAGGCTGTCCGCCGCTCCCGGCCGCCCGGTCTCAGGGACGCCGTCGGCTGGCTCCGGCAGGACCTCCGGCGGCTCCGGGTGCTCTTCCACTTCTGGCGGGCCAGCCACCTGGCCGGCCGCCGCCTGGCCCGAGGACTGCAGGTGGTGGTGGAAGCAATGTGCAGTTGAGGGGAGGGCCGGGGGATTGCCAATCCCACGCCCTTCCCTCAAACTCCCCTCCCCACCCCCTTTACGGGCTTGGGGAGGGGGTCTGGGGGAGGAGGGAGGGGTCTACCGGCCTCTCGCCCCCTCCCCCAACCTTAGCTCCGCGGCCAGCTTCACCGTAAGCCAGGTGAGGAAGGGGGTGTAGATGAAGATGCCCACCCACCCCAGGAGAGGCTCGTCAATGGCAAAGGTCACGGCAAGGTTGAAAGCCAGGATGCCGAGATAAAGGAAAAAGCCCATCAGGGGCTGACCGGGAACCTGGCGTTGGCCCAGATTCCAGGGGCGAGAGGAGGGCAGAGCGCTGAGCAGCTGCTGCAGCAGGCGGCCCAGCACCAGGGCCACCAGCCACCAGCCCGCGAAGTTGCTTAAAGGAATGCCGAAATATAGGCCAGGTTCAGGGTAACCGTAGATCTGGCCCAGGAACCACCGATAGCCCCGCAGGGCCACCGGATCAATGATGATGTCCAAGGTCATCATTAGCGTGGCGGTGAGCACGGTGAGGCCGAAGGAGCGGTGAAGAGCTGCTGGCGGCCGCAGGCCCCCCAAAGCCAGGCGGGCGGTGGCGAAGCTGGCGTAGGCCAAAAAGACATAGGACAGGGAGTCCATGAACGGCACCCCCAGCACCCAGAGCTCCTGATCCAGCGTGGCGGGGATGTAAAGGTAGAGGCCGAAGGGGAAACCGGTGTGGATGGCGGAAAATTCCGCTGCCCAAGCCACCAGGTAGCCCAGGACCAGAAATACCAGAGTCCGGCCCAAACCCAAATCCAGGGTGCCCATGACCAGGTAGCAGGAAAGAAAGACAAAGACATAGGGCCGCAGCCAGACGGTGCCCCAAAGCAGGGTGAGAGTGTCCATTCAACCGCCGGTTTGTTGCTTCGGTTTTTGGTTTTCGGCGTTCGGTTTTCGAGATACAGTTAAAGCGTTCAAGGGGGAGGCCATCCCTTTCTGCGACCCTCAAGGAACGCCTCGTTCCGATGGCCGGCCGGTGGTGCGCCACCGCCATTGTACGATGGAAACCCCAAACTGAAAACCTTCATTAATATATGAAAGTCATTATTGCCCAAACCTCCGGCTTCTGCATGGGCGTCAAGCGGGCCATGGAGCTGGTGCTCAAAGCCATCAACCAAAATGAGGGGGAAATCTATACCCACGGGCCCCTGATCCATAATCCCCAGGTCCTGGAGTTGCTAGCGGAACGGGGCATCCGGGTCCTGGAGCGGGGCCAGACGCCCCGGGGGCTGGTGGTGATCCGGGCCCACGGCATTCCGCCTCAGGAGCGCCAGGAGCTGGAAGCCGCCGGGGTGCGCATCATTGACGCCACCTGTCCCCGGGTGGCCAAGGTGCAGGCCATCATCCGCCGCTGGGCCCAGGAGGATTACGCCACCGTGATCGTGGGGGACGCCGATCACCCCGAGGTCCGGGGCCTGATGGGCCACACCCGGGGGCGCGGCCATGTGGTGGCCACGCCCCAGGACGTGGCGGCCCTGCCGGAGCTGGGCAAGGTCATCGTGGTGGCCCAGACCACCCAGAGCGAGTCCCAGTTCGCGACGCTGGTGGCGCTGCTTAAGGACCGGTTCCCCACGATCAAGGTCTTCAACACCATCTGCGACGCCACTTCCAGCCGCCAAGGGGAGATCCAAACCCTGGCCCGCCAGGTGGAGGCCATCGTGGTGGTGGGGGGGAGAAACAGCGGCAACACCCAACGCCTGGTGGAAATCTCCCGGGCCACCGGGGTGCCCACCTATCACGTGGAGACCGAGCAGGACCTGGACCTGGCGGAGATGAGCCGCTACCAGGTGGTGGGGGTTACCGCCGGGGCCTCCACCCCGCACTGGCTCATCAGCAACGTGGTGAGCACCCTGAAGCACGCCTGGGCCTTCAAACCCGGGTCCCTGGCCAACTACCTCTACCGCGTCTGGCGCTTCTTCCTCAAGTCCAACCTTTACGTGGCTCTGGGGGCCGGCTGCCTGAGCTACACCTCTTCTCTGCTGCAACAGGTGGAGCCGCAGTGGAAGTATTTTTTCGTGGCCTTTTTCTATATCTATGCCATGCACATCCTCAACCATTTCACCGACGCGGCCTCCAAGCTCAATGACCCGGTGCAGTCCATGTTCTACGGCCGGCACCGGCAGTTTCTGCTGGTGAGCGGGGCCGCTTCGGCCCTGGCCGCCCTGGGGCTGGGGCTGGTCCTGGGACCGGTGGCCTTTGCCTTCCTGCTGCTCATGAGCTGCCTGGGTCTGGTCTATAATTTCAAGATCGTGCCGGAGTCCGTGACGGCCCTCACCCGCATCGGGACGCTCCGGGAGATCCCCGGCTCCAAGACGGTCTTCACCTCCCTGGCCTGGGGGGTGCTGGCGGCCCTGATCCCGGTGGTCTGCTCCGATCGCCCCCTCAGCGCGGCCACCGTGGTGGCCTTCCTCTTTGTCTTCGGTCTGGTGTTTATCCGCTCCGGTCTCTTTGAGATTCTGGCCATCGAAGGCGACCGGGTGGTGGGTAAGGAGACCCTGGCCATCGCCCTGGGCCGCAGCCGCACCCTGAACCTCCTGTCCCTGGGGAGTCTCATCTTCAGCGCTGCTCTGCTGGTGGCTGCGTATGCCGGGCTGGTGCCCTCCCTGGGCTACGTCCTCAGCCTTTGTGGCCTCTATACGCTGGTCTACCTTACTTTGTACCGACGGGACCTCATGGAATCCGGCCTGATGTTGGAATCTTTGGTGGAAGGTAACATGGTATTGGCGGGCATTCTGGCCTTTCTGTGGGAGACGATGATCTTGGGGGCATGGGCAGGGTGACCATGAGAGCTGCCCATGTCCGAACCGCCTGGGCTGCATAGGGAAAACCAAAAAATCCCGGTCCGGCGGCGGGGTTTTTTGTAAAAATTTTATTGACAAATGGGTTTGCCCAATTTACTATGGCCCTGGAAAAATAACCGGAGGAAAGGAGGTGCAGAAAAGCCAACTATATTAAATGGTTAGGCAAATATGGAAAGGAGAAATGGGTAGCATCACATAACCTAAAGGGGGGAATTATGAAAAAGAACGTGTTGTTCGTCTTGGTGCTGGCGGTCCTGTTGGCGTTGCCGGCGGCGGCCATGGCCCAGCAGACTGAGTTCACCTTGGGCGGCTATCTCAAGCTGGAAGCCTTCTGGGATTCCGCCGCACTGACCAAAAACATCAACACGCCGCCGCGGCGGAACAACGATCCCAACGGCACTCACGGCCGCTTCAACGCCACGGCCCAGTCGTCCCGCTTCAACTTCACCATCAAGGGGCCCACGCTGTGGGGCGCCAAGGTGACCGGCTTCCTGGAAGTGGACTTCGACGGCGCCGCCCCGCTGGATGCCCGGCAGTCAGCTTCCCACTCTTACAGCCCTCGGATGCGGCATGCCTTCTTCCGGTTGAACTGGCCGGAGACCGAACTCCTCCTGGGTCAGTACTGGGGTTTCTTCTCTGAGTTCTATCCTGAACTCATCCAGGATGGTCCCTTCCAGGGGCATGGCGTGGCCACCCAGCGGCTGCCCCAGGTCCGCTTGACCCAGGATATCGGGCTGGGCCGCGGCAAGTTGACTTTGTCGGGGCTGATTGGCAAACCCACTGACGCCAATGATTCCGCCAACACGAATTACCCCATTTCCAATGCGGCGCTGGAAGGCCAGACCTCGGAAACTCCGCAGATCCAGGCCAAAATCCAGTATGAAGGCGACCTGTGGGGCAAGGCGGGCTTCTACGGCCGGCCCCGGGGCTTTGTGGCCCAGTTGGCGGGCGCCTGGCAGCGCAGCCGGTATCGCAGCGGTGTGTATGCTGTGGGGGCCGTGAATGGCGGAACTAATTTCGCCACCGGCACCATTGTGCAGCGCGACCAGCAGTACCTCAACAACTGGGTCATCCAGGGCACCCTGTTCATCCCCGTGATCCCCACCACCACCGCCAACTTGGCGGGCACCGCCGCTTTGACGGTGCAGGCTTACGTGGGTGAGGGCCTGGACTTCATCGGCAACGCCACGGGCTTCAACAGCCAGTTCCGGTTCCAGGGGTTTGACGGGGCAATCCCGTTGTTTGATCGCCGCCTGACCAAGACCTGGGGCGGCTATATCCAGGGGAACTACTATTTCTCCAACCAGTGGTTCATGAACGTGGCGGCCGGCTTGGGCGCCAATTACAACGTCAACCGAATTGGGGCTTCCTCCAACCCCGATGCTTTCCTGGTGGACCCGGTGCACCAATGGTGGGAAGTTTCCTCCGCGCTGTACTACCGGCCCATCACCGCGCTTAAGTTCGGCGTGCAGTACACCTACACCCGGGCGAATTACTACCAGAACCTCACCGCCCCCGCTGGTCTGGCCAGCGGCGGCACCAACTGGGGTGACGCCCATTCCATCCGCTTCGGCTCCTGGTTCTTCTTCTAAGCCGCAAAAGCGGTTGACATGACCGAAGCCCACGGGGTATGATCCCCGTGGGCTTTTTTATCGGGGCCGTCAGGGCTGAGGATATGGATGCCCACAGAGGCCCCTATTTTGATCCTGCAGGAGCGCGTATGCGCCACAGAGGCTGGCTGCGGGGAATGGTCGTCCTGGGGTTGTGCCTGGCTGCCGTGATGGCGACGGCGGGCTGCGGCGGCACCATGGACAAAATGAAGCAATGGGTGGGTTGGGAAAAAGGGGAGGACGCCGAAGAAGCGGTGCCCCCCGAGGCCCAGCAGGAAACGGTGATGGTGGATGGCAAGCCCTATGTGCGGAGCAAGAACCCCTATTGGCTCACCTACCCCGATCAGCCGGAGTACATTTATGTGGAGAAGGGCCGCGAGTTCAAGGGGATGCAATCCTACCTCCTGGACAGCCTGGCCAAGCGCCTGGGCGCCCAGCAAAAGGCAGCCGGGGCCGCCATTCCTCCGGAAAAACTTCAGGAAATGGTGCGGGCCGAGGTGGACCGCATCTTGAGGGAGCAGGGGCTGGGCGGCTACGTCTCCCGCACCCGGGGCGAACGGGCCCCCTACCGGGGCCGGGCCGTGGCGGTGGTCCCCAATCCGGAAACTCCCGCCTCCTTGCAGGGGGTAAACCGTTCCTTGGCCACCGCGCTGGCCGATAACCTGGGCCGCCAGAAGGACATCAAGGTGGCCTCGGCGGAAAAGGTCAAGGAGGCCTTGGCCAAGGGCGGGGTGCACGGCAAGCTCACCTTGCGTCGCAACCTCCAGGCCCTGGGTGACTATCTGGGGGTGCAGGCAGTGATCATCACCGGGGTCGTCCCCCCGGAAAAAGGCGGCAGCGGCTTTTTCGCCCTGGAGGTCTATGATGCCTTCCTGGGGACCAAGGTTGATTCCATCGTGGCCTCGGCGGGCAGCGGCGGCCTGCGTCCGGAATCGGCCACCAAATTTGTGCAGGACTATACCTTGAGGACTACCTCGGCCCTCATGGATGTGGATTGGTTCGGCCGGGTGGAGTTCACCCGGGAGGGGAAGGTGTACCTGAACCTGGGCCAGAATGCCGGCGTTAAGGCGGGGGACCGTCTCAAAGTGGTGGCGCCGGGCAAGGAAGTGGTGAATCCCGAGACCCATGCGGTGCTGGGCTTCACCGCCGACGAGACCCAGGGGGAGCTCAAGGTGACGGAGCTTTTGGGGACCACCGGCGCGGTGGCCACGGTGATCAATGGCGGCCCCTTCAAGACCAACGACAAGGTGAAGGCGATGCGCTGAGCAGTGGTGCAGGTGGGGCCGGGGGAGCCAGGGGCTCCGCCGCTCCATTATGCCTCTCCTCCGTAACCCGACAGGAGGGTGGGCCAAAGAGAAGGGGGCGGGGTGAAAACCCCGCCCCCTTTTCGCACTACTTAGGCCGTAATCCTTGCCAATCCGCCCATGTAGGGCCGGAGTTTCTCCGGGATGACCACGGAGCCGTCCGCCTGCTGGAAATTTTCCAGGATGGCCACCATAGTGCGGCCCACCGCCAGCCCGGAGCCGTTTAGGGTGTGCACCAGTTCGGTGCCCGAGGCGCCGGGGCGCTTGAAGCGGATGCTGGCGCGGCGGGCCTGATAGTCAGTAAAGTTGCTGCAGGAGGAAATTTCCCGGTACAGGCCCTGGCCCGGCAGCCAGACTTCGATGTCGTACGTCTTGGCCGCCGCAAAGCCCAGGTCGCCGGTGCAGAGGGCCACCACCCGATAGTGCAGGCCCAGTTCCATAAGAACGGCCTCGGCGTTGGCCAAGAGGGTCTCCAGCTCGTCAAAGGAGGATTCGGGCAGTACGAATTTTACCAGCTCCACCTTGTCGAACTGATGCTGGCGGATGAGCCCCCGCACGTCCTTGCCGTACGAGCCGGCCTCGGAGCGGAAGCAGGGGGTATAGGCGGTGTAATACAGGGGCAGGTCCTCAGCCCGCAGGATTTCCTCCCGGTGGATGTTGGTCACCGGCACCTCGGCGGTGGGGACCAGGAAATAATCCCAACCCTCCAGCTTGAACAGGTCCGCCTCGAACTTGGGGAGCTGGCCGGTGCCGGTCAAGGCGGCCCGGTTGGTCATGAAGGGGGGCCAGACCTCGGTGTAGCCGTGTTTCTTGGTGTGCAGGTCCAACATGAAGTTGATGAGGGCCCGCTCCATAAGAGCGCCCGCGCCCTTGAGCAAGGCGAAGCGGGCCCCGGTGATCTTGGCGGCCCGCTCAAAATCCAGGATGCCCAAGCCTTCGCCGATTTCCCAGTGGGGCTTAGGGTCGAAAGCAAAGACGGGCGGCTCTCCCCAGGTCTTCACCACCGGGTTGTCGTCGGCGGAAGCGCCCACGGGCACCGACTCATGGGGCAGGTTGGGAAGGCCCAGGAGAAAGTCCCGCACCCAGGGCTCGAATTCGTCCACCTGGGCCTCCAGGTTTTTGATGGCCTGGTTGATTTCCTTGACTTTGGCAATGTACTCCTGGGCCTCTGCCTCCTGCTTGGCTTTTTTCAGTTGCCCGACTTTCTCCGAAAGGGTATTGCGCTGATGGCGCAGGCTTTCCAGTTCGGTGATGGCCTGCCGCCGCCAGGCATCCTTGGCCAGGAACTCGTCCAGGGAAATATCCAGACCGCGGTTTTTCAATCCCTCCCTCACCTGTTCCAGGTGGTCCCGGACAAAACGCAGGTCCAGCATGGCGCTCTCCTGTGGTTTCAAACGTTACCGACTAAAAATCCAGAGGAGGTCGGGGGCGCCTGACGGTCCCACCCTCCCCCTCATCCTTCCCTTCCGGATGCAGGGGGGTAATGAGCCGGCGCACCTCAACCCCCGCCCTCACTTAATCTCCTCCAGCAGCCGCACCAGACCGGAGGCGTCCTGGCGCTTAATGTAGTAAAGAATGTCGGCCACCGCATCGTTGAAGGCCCGCAGGGTCACCCGGTTGGCCGGGTTCTGGAGCTGAATGCAAGCATACAGCTTGGCATCCTGGCTCAAGAGGCGGCGGGTCAACTGGTACAGAGTGGAGAAGGTGGGGGTGGCGAAGTCCTCCAGGTCCTGCTCCGAGACGCCCATCTGGCTGAGGGTGGTGCCCAGGGCGATGAGAATGAAGTGGGCCAGTCCCTGGACCACGCTCATGAGTCGGTCGTGTTCCGTGGCGGTGGTGACCCTGACCTTGGCGCCGGCGGCCTCCAAAAGATCTTTCAACCAGGTGAACCAGCGCGTTCCCCGGCCGGGGCACAGCACCACGGTGAGGCCAGCGATATCGGGTTCGCCAGGACCGAACAGAGGGTGGGTGCCCACCACTTCACCGGGGAAAGCCTTGAGCATGTCAGCCAGGGGGCGCTGCTTGACGGAGGCGATGTCCATGAGGGCGGCGCTGGGCTTAAGGTGCGGGCTTACTTCCCGGGCCACTTGGGCCACCACCGGGATGGGGACGCAGAGGATGACCACGTCGGCCTGGGAGGCCACCTGGGCGGCAGTGGGGGTGGTGCCGAGATCGGCGACCAAGACTGGAAAGCCCCGCGCCTCGAAAAAGCGCCGGAGCCATTGGCCCATCTGGCCGTCTCCGCCGATGAGTCCGATGGTGGGGATCATCCCAGGGCCCGCTGCTGAAGAAGGAAGTCGGCCAGGGTGAGGCGCACCATGGCGGCCAGCACCGGCACGATGCGGGGGATGGCGCTGATATCATGACGGCCTTTGACCCTGAGCTGGCGGGGACGACCTTGCACGTCAATGGTGTGCTGCTCCCGGGCGATGGAGGGGATGGGCTTCACCGCCGCCCGGAGGATAATCTCGTCCCCGTTGCTGATGCCCCCCAAAATGCCCCCGGCGTTATTGGAGGCAAAGCCTTGGGGCGTCAACGGGTCATTGTGCTCTGAACCCAACATGCGGGCGGCGGCGAACCCGGCCCCGATCTCCACCCCCTTCACCGCGCCCACGCTCATCAGAGCCATGGCCAGCACTGCGTCCAGCTTATGGAAAACCGGCTCTCCCAAGCCGGGGGGACAGCCCCGGACGCGCAGTTCTACCACGCCTCCCAGGGAGTCGCCCAGGCGGCGCATCTCTTCCACCCGGGCGGTCATGGGCGCCACCGCCTCCGGATCCGCGCAGAAAAAGGGGTTGTCCCAGATAAAGTGCTCATCCTTAAAAGCTGCGGGTACTCCCCCCAACTCCACGGTGTAAGCCAGCGTGGCCACCCCGGCCCGGTCCAAAACTTTCTGGGCCACGGCGCCCGCGGCCACCCGGGCCACAGTCTCCCGGGCCGAAGCCCGGCCGCCGCCCCGATGGTCCCGGATGCCGTATTTGGCCTGGTAGGTGAAATCGCCATGGCCGGGCCGGAAAACCTCGGCCAGTTCGTCATAATCCCGGCTGCGCACATCCCGGTTGTAGATGATCAGGCTGATGGGGGTGCCGGTAGTCAGGCCCTGAAACACCCCGGAGAGAATTTCCACCTTATCCGGCTCCCGGCGCGTCGTGGCGTGGGCCTGCACACCGGGGCGGCGCCTTGCCAGTTCGGCCTCGATGTCCGCCGCGGCCAACTCCAGCCGGGGTGGGCAGCCATCAATCACGGCGCCCAAGGCGGGGCCATGGGATTCTCCCCAGGTGGTGACCCGAAACAGATGACCGAAGGTATTGCCTGCCATGCGCAGTGGCCAGAGTTCAAGAATTTGTGGTCAGGGAAGCGGCTGCTTCATGAAGTACCGCTTGCAAAACCCGGTCCGCTACTTCGTGGGGGGTGCACCGGGCGGTGTCAATGACGACGTCAGCAGCTTGTCGGTATAAGGGTTCCCGCTGGCGAAGCAGTTCTTCCACTTCGGCCAGCGGGTCGGCTCCGCACAGGCCGGGTCGGTTGACGGTTGTGGCCGCATCTGCCGCCAAACGCCGGCGGATTGTCTCCGGGGTGGCGGTAAGCCACACCAGCACACCCGTTTCCCGCAGGAGGGCCACATTCTCCGGATCCAAAACCACTCCCCCGCCCGTGGCCAACACCAATCCGGAGAGGCCGGCAAAGCGGCGGACCAGCTCTTTTTCCCGGCGGCGGAAGCCTTCCCACCCTTCAGCGGCCACAATCTCGGCCACGGATCGGCCGGCGTGGGCCGTGAGTTCCTGGTCCAAGTCCACAAAGGGCCGTCGAAGGGCCTGGGCCAGGAGTTTCCCCACCGAGGTCTTGCCAGTGGCCCGGTAACCGATGAGCACTAAGGAACGCTCACCCAAGGGGCTGGGGTTGGGGGACATATCCTGAAGGCACGCCGCTTTGGCAAGGACGAAACCTGATCCTGACTTGGGTAAGTGTAGCAGAAATCCCTCCGGGAAGGAAAGAGGTGGCGGCCACCCGGGCCGAATCTTTGCGATTCCCAGGGAGGGGTGGATCCAAAAAGCGGGGAAGCCGCTACCATTTGCCCAGCAGAATCAGGCCGCCGATGAGGATAAAAGCCAGCCCCGCCGTCTTTTTGATGACGGGTTCCGGAATATATTGGGTGAGCAAGCCACCCGCGGTCACCCCGATAAGGGTGGCTAAGCACAAGGCCAGGCAGGCCCCCAGGAAGACCGCCACCGGGGCCTTGGTGTCGGCGGTCATGGTGAGGGCCGCCAACTGGGTCTTGTCGCCGATTTCCGCCAGAAACACCGTGCCAAAGGTGATCCAGAATACCTGCCAGTTCATCATGGATTTGGGCTCACTCGCTTAAGTCTATGGCAAATCAGAAAAAGGAAGCAGGGTCAAAGGGTTAAAACCTCCGGAGCCTTTCAGATTGCATAGGCGGATCCCTCCCGGGCGGCATCAATGCGGGCGGAACTGCCGGCGCGGGCCGCCAAGGCCCTGGCCTGGGCGACGATCTCATGCACGTTCAGGTCGCTGCGGGACGGGTCGTGGTGGGTAAGCAAGACCTGCTTTACCCGGGCGGCCACCGCCAGGCGCACCACCTCCTCATAGGATGAGTGCCCCCACCCCCGGTGCCAGGCCATCTCTTCGGGGAGATACTGGGCGTCGTGGATGAGAAGCTCGGCTCCTTGGACGAATTGCACAAAGTCCTCCCAGGGGTGGCCGCCCTCCAGGCCTAACTCGTTGTCGGTGATGAAGACCAGGACGCGGTTGTCCTCCTGAAATTTAAATCCGAGGCATCCCTGGGGATGATTAAGGGACACGGACTCAATCCTGACGCCATCCAGGATCAGTGGGCCCCTGGCCACCCGATTGATAAAGCTGATGCGGGCCTTGAGCTGATCGAAGGCCACCGGGAAAAAGCCGTCTCCCAGGTGGTCATCGAATACCCGGGTCATGGCTTGAAAGGCCAAGGGCCAGCCATCCACCAGGATTTCCGTGTCCTCCCGGTAGATGGGACTGAAGAAGGGCAGTCCCAGGAGGTGGTCCCAGTGATTGTGCGTGAGGAGCAGGTGCAGGCGGACCGGGCCGCCTTGGGCGCTCAGATGCTCCCCCAAGAGGCGCAGTCCGGTGCCGGCGTCAATGACCACCCGCCGCCCGGAGGCCAGGATGATCTCCAGGCAGGTGGTGTTGCCGCCAAACTCCAGGGTGTGGCGTCCCGGGGCAGGGATGGAGCCGCGGGTACCCCAGAAACGGATTTCCATACACGCGCCTTTCTGAAGCGTTGTCTCGGTTGCCCCGGGGTTTTTCTTCGGCCCCGGCTTTCTCTCACGCTTTGTCCCCGGGGGCGGCAAGATGCGGCGCCAAACCCGCCTGTTCCAGATAGGCGGCGGCCAGGCCGAAGGCGCCGGTGAGCATCATGTCGCCGTAAGGCGCGGCCATCACCCCGCCCTGCCAGCCGCTCAGGAGCCGGCGCTGGGGGCCGGTGATCACGGTGAACTTGAACTCCCGGCCCGGAGGGTAATCCGGGGCATAGGCGCAGCCGTGGCCGTCGTCCTGGAACACCTCGTCGTTGTGGATTTGCCGGCGCTGGAAGCGCGTAAGATGGCTGAGAAGCTTCTCGGCGGACAAAAGCCCGGTGTGATGCTCGTACAGCCCGAAGATGCGGTCGCCCTGCACCAGGGCGGCGAAGGTATGGGCATTGCCCAGGTTCACCACGGTGAGGCCTAAATCCTGGTGGGCCGCCGCCACCGGATCCAACAAGGCCCCCCGGATGCCGGCTGCGCAGGTGTCCATGAGCAGGGCCCCGGGGAGGGTGTGGAGCACCGCCAGGGTGCGGGTGAGATACGCCGGGGGATGGAAGGTGGCCAAGTCTCGCAGCCGGCCGCCTTGGGCCAGAAAGTTCTCCCAATGCTGAAAACGGAAGCGCCGGTTGCTCCCGTGCGGATTGAAGCCATGATCCTGCACCGCCACCGCAAAGTGGCGGGGCCAGGGCACCCCGAAGCGCTCACAGAGAAGTTGCCACGCCTCCAGGTCCACATCCCCCAACACCAGGGGCACCGCTTCCGGCGGCGGCTGCTTGGTGAGCACCACCCCCCAGGATGCCACCTGCTGGAGGTTGTCATGCAGGGTCAGGGCTGCCTCCGGCTCGGCATAGACCATAAGCCCCTGAGCCAGGTGTCGGCGAACCGCCGAGGTTACAGGGCCCCCTCCCATTTGGCGGCCGGTAAGAAAGATTGGCTGGCCGGCGGCGGTGAGGGCCTCCAGGCGCCGGGCCAGGATACGGGTGGGGGAAGGCAGCACCAGCTTCACCGCGTTTTCCACCAGCTCCCCCGGCTCCCAGATGAGCAGATCCTGGGTGCCGCCGCCGACGTCCAGGGCGAAGAGGGAACCCTCAAGCATGGGCCTCCTCCCAGGCGGCCAAGGCGTCCAGGGCCAGCCGGGCGGCCGTCTCCCGGGCCGCCCGGCACTGCGGGGAGCGGGCTCCGGAGCGCCAGACGGGCCGAAACAGTTCATCCGTAACCACTAACAATCCTGCCACTGCCGCCCCCCGAAAGGCGCCCACGGCAAACAGGGCCGCCATCTCCATTTCCAGGGCCACCGCGCCGCAAGCCCGGGCCCGGGCAACCAGCGCCGCGGTCTCCCGAAAGACCGCGTCGGTGCTCCAGACAGGGCCGATGTGGGCCATCAGGGCAGGATGGTTATCCGCCACTCCCTGCAGACGGCTGGCCAGCCCCTGATGCAAGGCTGGATGAGGCCGGTGGCAATGGCGGTGATCCGCATAATGAGGAGAAGTGCCGTCCCCCCCGAAGGCGCCGTCCGGCAGCACCAGCGCCCCCAGCCCCACCTCCGCCGTCAAGGAACCGCACCAGCCCAGGCACACGATGGCCTCCGCCCCCAAAACAATGAGTTTTTCCAACACCATGGCAGCTTGTGGAGCCCCCAGAAGGGGCCCCCCCAGGAGGAGTTCCCGGCCCTGCCACTGACCCCGCCGCAGTTCGCAGGTCCACAGTCGTCGGCCCGGCTCCGGGGGGGTGGGCAACAGGTCGCCCAGCAGCTTCAAGTCCGGCCTGGTGCAGGCCAGCACCACCCGGCGCGGCACCGCTTCCTCCCCCGGCAGGCGGATCGGATTGATGAGAGCCGGGGGCAACTCCGGCCTCGACGGGGTGGCGGGGGGCCGTTTCCGCCGGTCGGCGGCAGGGGAGGGGCAGCCGGTTGCCTTCATGCCACGCCGCGGGAATTTTTCATTTTCCAGACAAACCAGGCGGCCCCGGCCAGGAGCGCCGCCACCACCACGAAATCCAGCACATGGGTGTATTGCTGAATGAGGCGCCAGTTTTCCTTGAGGCGCACGCCGGCCCAGGTGAGAAACCCGTTCCATAGGGTGGCGCCCACCAGGGTATAAAGCACAAAAGGCGCCAGGGCCATACGGGCCGTGCCCGCCGGGATGGAGATAAGGTGGCGGACCACCGGGATGAAGCGGGCGATGAAGATCGTCTTACCGCCGTGGCGGGCAAAAAAACCTTTGGTCCACTCCAGGTGATGGGGGTTGAGCAGCAAATAGCGGCCCCAGCGCAGCACCACCGGTTCCCCCAACCTCCCCATGCCGTAGGAGATGAGGGAGCCCGCGATGGAACCCAGGCTGCTGGCCACGATTACCCAGACAGGATCGAACTGCCCGGTGTAAATCAGAAAGCCGGCAAAAGGCATTACCAGTTCGCTGGGCACCGGCGCAATCATGCTTTCCAGAGTCATGAGCACAAAAACGCCTATATAACTGCACTTGTGAATTAATAAGGTATTGTAGTCGCACAGCGCTTCGGTCAATCCCACTTATGATTCTCCCAATTCTCGCTCTTTGAGGTCGGCCTCCACCCGGGCCTGCAAGGCCGCCAGACCGGGGCTGAGGGTCACCGGGTAAACCGGTGGGGCGCTGATGGCCCGATACGGTTCAGGAAGGCGGGCCAGTTGCTCCCGGCAATACTCCCGGATCCGGGGCAACGACGGCAAGGGGTTGGTGAGGCGGCCCTGGGTCATTACCGGTTGCAATAGCGGTTGGGCCCCCGCCACTTCCTCCTCCCTAAGGCTGATGACGTCCCGCACCATCCGGCCCCCTGCATCGGCAAAGCGCCAGACCTGCTTCTTATCCACCAGGGTGACCTTGCCGGTGGAGAGCTTCATCACCGGCCGGCCGCCGTATTTTACCAGTTTATAGGCGATGTCGAAATAGGGGGCGTCGGCGGACACCCCCATTTTGGTGCCCACCGCGAAGGCGTCCACCACCCCGCCGGCCTCCAAGACCCGGGCTATCTTGAATTCATCGAAGCCGCCGCTGGCCAGGATGCGAACCTCCGGCAGGCCCTCTTCATCCAAAACAGCCCGCACCTCTTTGCTGATGGCGGCGATATCGCCGCTGTCCAGGCGGACAAACCGCAGGCGCTGGCCCCGGGCCGCCAACTCCCGGGCCACCTGGGCGGCCTTGCGGGCGCCGGCGACATTGTCAAAGGTGTCAATAAGCAAGGTGACAATGCCGGGGAAGGTCCGGGCAAACACCCGGAAGGCGTCGATCTCCCGGGGAAAGCTGGTGATGTAGGAGTGCGCCATGGTGCCGAAGATGGGGATGCCGTAGAGCTTGCCGGCCAGGACATTGCTGGTGCCGGTGAAGCCCACCAGGTAGCTGGCCCGGGCCACCTTGAGGCCGGCGTCCGTCCCCTGGGTGCGCCGCAGAGAGAAATCGATGACCGGCCGTCCGGCAGCCACGTACAGGGAACGGGCCGCCTTGGAGGCGATGAGGGTCTGGAGGCTCACCGCGTTGATCAGGAAAGTCTCCACCAGTTGGGCCTGGATGATGGGGGCGCTTACCTCCAGAAGCGGCTCGTCCTTGAAAAACACGGTGCCTTCGGGAAGGGCAAAGACCTCGCCGGTGAAGCGCAGATCCTTGAGGAAATCCAGGAAGGCCGGCTTAAATAGACCGGTGCCCTCCAGATAGGCCAGGTCCTCCTGGGTGAAGGAAAAGCTCTCCAGGTAACGAAGGGCTTCTTCCAGCCCCGCAGCCACAAAAAACCCCCGATTTTCCGGATATTTGCGGATAAAAAGGCTGAAAGTGGCCTCCTCATCCATGCCCTCCTCAAAGTAGCAGGCCGCCATGGTGAGCTGGTAGAGATCGGTGAGGAGCGCAAAGCGTTGGCCCAACGGCGCTTCAGTCATAACCTTCTCACCTCCGGACCGGCGGTCGCCGGCGGGGCAGGCTTAGCAGCCATCGCCCCGGTCTATGATGCTCCTTACAGAGTAATATAAAAGAAATCGGGAAGCCAGCGGAGATCGCGGCCCCGCAGCCTTTGGCAGCGGTGCTCCGAGGCCGCTGCCTCCCCCGGGGTGGGGCCTCTGGTCCGGGATGGCGGGCAGCAGCCGGGAGGGGAGCCCACCGCGCTCCTGTCACTCTGGCGTTCCCCGGCCGTTTGCCCCCGCTCAGCCCCGGGCAAAGACGTCGGCCGCCGGCGGTAGGGAAAGGCCTGCCTTAAGGCGGTGCCAACCCAGGGCGGCCACCATGGCGGCGTTGTCGGTACAAAGGGACAAGGGGGGGAGAAAGAGTTCATCGCCGCTTGCTTGGGCCTGTCGGAGTAGAGCTTCCCGAAGGCGGCCGTTGGCAGCCACCCCGCCACAGACCACCAGGCGGCGGCAGCCGGTCTGGTGCAGGGCCAGCATCGCGCGGCTCACCAGGCTGTCCACCACTGCCTCCTGGAAGCTGGCCGCCAGATCGGCTCGACCGGACGCGGTGCGGATGAGATCCGGGTGCTTATGGAGCAGGGTGGCCACCGCGGTCTTGAGGCCGCTGAAGCTGAAGGTAAGGGGCTCTTCAGGGATGCGGGGGCGGGGCAGGGAAAAGGCCGTTGGGTCGCCGGTCCGGGCCAGGGATTCGATGCGCACCCCGCCGGGATAGCCCAGCCCCATGAGTTTGGCCACCTTGTCAAAGGCCTCGCCCGCGGCGTCGTCCCGGCTGCGGCCCAAAAGGGTCATCTCCAGGAGGCTTACCACCCGGTAGAGGTTGGTGTGACCCCCGGACACCACCAAGGCCACAAAAGGGAATTCCGGCGGGTTTTCAGTAAGGAAAATGGCAGCGATGTGGGCCTGAAGATGATGTACCCCAGCCAAGGGCAGGTTCAGGGCCAGGGCCAGAGATTTGGCTGTCGCCATACCGATGACGAGAGCGCCGATGAGGCCGGGCCCTTGGGTGACGGCAAGGCCACCCAGGTCCTTGAGCGCCACCCCGGCCTGATCCAAAGCCCCCTGGATAACGGGGAGGAGGTTTTCCAGGTGGCGCCGGGCCGCCAATTCCGGCACCACGCCGCCGTAGCGGGCGTGCAGCTCAAATTGGGTGGCCACCACACTGGACAGGATCCGGCGGCCGTCGGCCACCACCGCCGCCGCGGTTTCGTCGCAGGAGGTCTCGAGGCCCAAAACCAGCATGATTCATTCCCAGGGGAACAGCTTACTCCTGCCCCACCTCGAAGATTTTCTCCCGAAAAATGATGTAGCGCAGCATTTCATGCAGGTCGAACACCAAGTGGGGTTCTGCCATGTAATGTCCGGGTGGAAGGTTCAGGTCTACTTTTCCGTCTTTTTTGTATATTTTGTAGAAATCTTCATCCTCCAAGGCGGCCACGGGATAATACTGCACACAGAAGGCCCGTTCCATATCATGATACAGCAGAGGATAATCAATCAATGAGGTGAATTCACACGAATCGCAATGGAAAACATTTATCTCACCCCGGAACAGCTTTTCCCTCAACTCCGGATTCAAGGTGACGTTGAGGGATTTCCAGAGCGTGAAGGGCTGGGGATGACCGCATTTGGGGCAATGATAGGAATGGCTGGATTGAATGGTCATAGGCGCGCCTCCCTTGGGGCCCGGGTTCGGTCGCGGGGTTGCAGCCCCGGACGGGTCCGGCGTCATGGCTGCCGGCCAAGCGGTCGGCGGCCGGATCGGCCCCCCACCCCTTCCTCGGGGGGGGCAAGGATCACATAGGGTTTGAGCTGAGCCAGCTTATTGGGACCGATGCCTTTCACCTGCCCCAGTTCTTCCAGGCTTTGGAAGGGCCCGTGCTCCTGACGGTGGAGGATGATGCGGCGGGCCAGCTCCGGTCCCAGGCCGGGAAGGCGTTCCAGATCCTGGGCGGCAGCTTGATTGAGATCAAGGGGGAGGCCCAACGTGAGGAGCCGGCCCCCCGCCATGCGTCCGAGGTGAGGCCGGCCGTCTTTCTCCACTGTCACCAGGGTGCCGGAGGACAAAGGCGGATTATCGGAGAGCGCGGCCAGCGGGGCGCCGGCCCTGGCCAAAGCCTCACGCAGCAAAGGAGGAGCGTCGAAGGCATAAACTCCGGGCTGCCCCACGCCTTCGCCCCTGACTTCCACAAACACCGGCGCGGGCCGGGGAGGCGGGCCGGCCCCCGGATGCTCCCGCCAGACATAGAGGCCGATGAGGAGGCCGGCCAGCAGCACCATGATCCCCAATTGCTCCCAGCTGAAGGCCCGCGGCATGGCGTCCTATCCCAAAAGCTGGTGTCGGTGCCGGACGGTCAACGGTGGGAAGCCGGGGCCCCCGTCTGGCCCCTTCTTTCTCCGGTTGGGGGAGGCCAGGGCTGGGCGCCTCTCAGCTCCTCGCCCCAGGTCCGCTCAGCGCCTCTGCTGCTCGTCCTTGAAGAGCTTGTAGTTGATGCTGTCCACCAGGGCCTGCCAGGAGGCCTCAATGATGTCGTGGGAGACGCCGATGGTGCCCCACCAGTCAGTGGCGTCCCGGGACTCCACGAAGACCCGCACCTTGGCGCTGGTGCCGTGCATGCCGGGGAGGACCCGCACTTTATAATCCTCCAGGCTCACTTCCATGAGCCGGGGATAGAAACGCACCAGGGCTTTCAGGAGGGCGTTGTACAGGGCGTCCACCGGGCCGTTGCCCACCGCGGCGGTGTGCACTTCGTGCAGTCCCACGTGCACCCGGATGGTGGCCTCCGGCAGGGGCGGCTCATCGTGGCCCCCCTTGGTGTCAATGACCCGGTAGTTCTGGAGGCGGAAAAATTCCTTGTGCTGGCCCAAGGCCGCCCGCACCAACAACTCCAGGGAGGCCTCGGCGGCCTCGAATTGATACCCTTGGGCCTCCAGGTCCTTGACCCGCTCCAGGATGAACTTGATGTTGGTGTCGTGGGGCGGCAGCTCCCGGTCTTCCATGTGGAGGACGGTGCGCAGCTTGTGATAAGCCTGGCGCACCATGGCATCGTGGGTGGAGGGTTCCAGACCCAATTCCTGGGCCTTGAGGAGAATGTTGCCCTTGCCGGAGAGGTCGGAGACCGGGATGCGCCGGACATTGCCCACCCGCTCCGGGTCAATGTGTTCGTAGGCCCGGGGGTTGCGCTTCACCGCCGCGGCGTGCACCCCGCCCTTGTGGGCGAAGGCGCTGCGGCCCACAAAGGGCTGATAGCGGTTGGGTCGCACATTGGCCAGCTCGTAGATGAACTGGGAGACTTCCCGAAGCTTTCGGAGGTTATCGTCACTGATGCAGTCCAGCCCCATCTTGAGCTTCAGGTTGGCGATGATGGAGCACAGGTTGGCGTTGCCGCAGCGCTCCCCCACGCCGTTGATGGTGCCCTGCACCTGGTCGCAGCCCAGCTCCACCGCGGCCAGGGAGTTGGCCACTGCCAGCTCCGAGTCATTGTGGGCATGGATCCCCAAAGGAACCTGGGGGAAGCGGGCCCTTACCGCCTTGATGATCTCCATCAGTTCCGAGGTGAGGGTGCCGCCGTTGGTGTCGCACAACACCAGGCAATGGGCGCCGCCCGCCAACGCCGCCTCCAGGGTCCGTAAGGCATAGTCCTGGTTTTCCTTGAAGGCGTCAAAAAAATGCTCGGCGTCGTAAAAAAGCTCCTCGCAAAAATTCCTGAGGTAGGCCAGGGAGTTGCTGATGAGCTCCAGGTTGCGCTCCGGGGTGGTCTGGAGGATCTCCCGCACCTGAAACAGGGAAGACTTGCCGAAAATGGTGATCACCGGGGCCCGGCTCTTCACCAGTTCCTGGGTGTTCAGGTCCTGTTCCGGGGCGCTGTCCTTGTGGTGGGTGGCGCCGAAAGCGGCGATGCGGGCGCTCCCCAGGTCGTAGTTGCGGATTTCCGTGAAGAACTCTTTATCCTTAGGGTTGGAACCGGGCCAGCCACCCTCGATGTAGTGCACCCCTAGTTGCGCCAACTTGCGGGCCACCCGGATCTTGTCCGCCAGAGAGAGGGAAAACTCCTCCGCCTGGGTGCCGTCCCGTAAGGTCGTGTCATAGATCTTCACCAACCGCATGGCGGTTCCTCTTATTGCTCGGTTCTTGGGAACGGGGCCAGGGGCCGGTGGGCCTCTGCCCCCTCCCCAAGCTCCACCCCCAACCCCTTAAAAGGTTGGGAGAGGGTGCGGGGGAAGGCAAGAGGCTTTTGCTCTCCGGCCCTCCCCCACGCGCCTCTGGCCGGCTCACCGGGGCTGGTCCAATTGGAAGGCGTCATGGAGGACGCGCACGGCCAGCTCGGTGAACTTGTCTTCGATGACGCAGGAGATCTTGATCTCCGAGGTGCTGATCATCATGATATTGATGCCGTTGGCGGCCAGGGCGTCGAACATGCGGGCCGCCACCCCGGCGTTGTTGCGCATCCCCACCCCCACGATGGAGACCTTGGCGATGTGCTCATCACTCAAGACGTCCCGGGCGCCCACCTCCCGGCCCACCTCCCGGACGATCTCCAGGGTGCGCCGCAGGTCGCCCTTGGGCACCGTGAAGGTAATGTCCGCGGAGCCGTCCACGCTGGTGTTCTGGATGATGAGGTCCACCACAATATTGGCGTCGGCCACCGGCTTGAAAAATTTGACGGCGATGCCCGGCCGGTCGGGCACCCCCAGTATGCTCACCCGGGCATCGTTGCGGCTGAAGGCCACCCCGGATACCGGAATCGCTTCCATTTCATCGTCCTCCATACACACCAGGGTGCCGGGGTGGTCGCTGAAGGTGGAGCGCACCCGCAGCGGCACCTTATATTGTTTGGCAAAGCCCACCGAGCGGATCTCCAGAACCTTGGCCCCCAGGGAGGCCATCTCCAACATTTCATCGTAGGAGATTTTCGGCAGTAGGCGGGCCTTGGCGTAAATGCGGGGGTCGGTGGTATAGACCCCCTCCACGTCGGTGTAGATTTCGCAGAGGTCGGCCTTCAGGGCCGCGGCCACCGCCACCGCGGTGGTGTCCGAGCCGCCCCGGCCCAGGGTGGTGATGTTCCCCACCTCGTCCACCCCCTGGAAGCCCGCCACCGTCACGATGCGGCCCTTCTTCAGCTCCTCCCGGATGCGGGTGGTGTCAATGCCGATGATGCGGGCCCGGCCGTAAGCCCGGTCCGTATAGATGCAGGCCTGGTGGCCCAGCAGGGAGGCCGCCGGCACCCCCTGGGATCTCAGAAACATGCTGAACAGCGAGACGGTGACCTGCTCCCCGGTGGCCAGCAACACATCCAGCTCCCGGGGGTCCGGAGGGTCGCTCAGCTCCTTGGCCAGGTTGATGAGGCGGTCCGTCTCCCCGGCCATGGCTGATAGGACCACCACCATGCGATGACCGTCGGCATAGTTTTTCAGCACCCGGTTGGCCACGTTGGCGATGCGGTCGGGATTGGCCACCGAAGTGCCGCCGTATTTTTGCACAATCAGCGCCACGGTTGCTTCGCTCCGAATAAATAAATTATCGTTTTATTATATCCTGGTGCTAGGAAAAAATTCAACGGCAAAGACCTAAGAAAGGCCGCCGGGGAAGTACGGGAGAACCCCCCGGGGCCGGGGGAGGGAGCAGAGGGACCCTAGGAGCCGAGCGGCCACCTTTGGGCCAGCCGTTCCAGGTCCCACTGGGGCGTGAAAAACTGCACCCCGATCTGAAACCAGCCGGGCCGGTCCAGGAGAGGGCGCAGCCACCGCACCTGGCCCGACAGCCGGGCGGGGCCGGGCTGGCCGGGCAACCTGACGGTAAAATCCACCGTGTTGCGGGGGGCCAGGGGCATCTTGGTCTCCAACCGCGCCCCCAAAGAGCTGAGGTCCACCACGCGGGCCTCTTGGGCGGGCTGCCCGTTGAGTTCCGCAATGGGCAAGCACACCGGATACCGCTTCACCCGACGCTCAATCCGCTTTTTCATGCCAAGGGGCGGCCTCCCAGCCCTTAAACCCTCTCGCATCTTCTCCGATAACCCCGGGGCCTGTCAAGCCCGCCCCGCCAAAGAAAGCCTATGGTCAAAATTTTTCCATTGACCTCGGGAAGTTATTGATGGTAAAAAGCGAATACGCGAAAAAAATCACAATCAAGGAGACCCGCATTTATGGCCGCCAAACTGATCAAAGGGGCCGAAGTCGCCGCCCAGATCCGTGAAGAACTGAAGCAGGAAGTGGAAGAACTGAAGGCCAAACATGGGGTCACCCCCGGTTTGGTGACCATCCTGGTGGGCGAGGACCCCGGGTCGGTGAGCTACGTCACCGCCAAGCAGAAGACCGCCCACGAGCTGGGCTTCTACTCCGTGCAGGACAACCAGGACGCCTCCATCACCGAGGACCAGCTGTTGGCCCTCATTGACAAATACAACAAGGACCCCAAACTGCACGGCATCCTGGTGCAGCTCCCCCTCCCCAAGCACATTGACACCAACAAGGTGCTCTACGCCATTGACCCCAACAAGGACGTGGACGCCTTCCATCCGGTGAACGTGGGCCGCATCCTCATCGGCGAGTACGCCTTTTTACCCTGCACCCCGGCGGGCTGCCAGGAGCTCATCGTGCGGGGCTACGGCGACCCCAAGGGCAAGGAAGTGGTGGTGGTGGGCCGCTCCAACATCGTGGGCAAGCCCATGGTGGCCATCATGATCCAGAAGAAGCCCGGCGCCAACGCCACCGTCACCTGCGTGCACACCGGCACCCCCAAGGACAAGCTCATTGAACACTGCCGCCGGGCCGACATCCTCATCGTGGCCGCGGGCGTGCCCAAGTACGTGCAGGCCGACTGGGTCAAGCCCGGCGCCTGTGTCATTGACGTGGGCGTCAACCGCATCGGCATCAGCGAAAAGACCGGCAAGGCCATCCTGGCCGGCGACGTGGACTTCGAGGCGGTGAAGGAAGTGGCCTCCGCCATCACCCCGGTGCCGGGCGGCGTGGGCCCCATGACCATCACCATGCTCATGAAAAACACCGTCATGGCCGCCAAACTGGCCGCCGGCCTCATCAAGATTTAACCTCCGGCCGCGGGTGGGGCCCGGGACTCCCGGGCCCCGAGCGCCTCCCCTGCTCCCCCGCCCCCGCTCCGGGGCAGGCCGCCCGGTCCCGGGCCCCCCCCCCCCCTCCCCCCCCCCCCCCCCCCCCGGC
>FWPV01004703.1_pt1 | contig 28365 bp, 24 predicted proteins | sample 2228371 | NCBI WGS metagenome assembly FWPV01 (sample SAMEA103939776, study PRJEB20133) | metagenome | reverse complement strand
GCTGCGCGAAGAGGGCATCCCGTACCACGGCGCCCTCTACTTCGGGTTGATGCTCACGCGGGAGGGCCCACGGCTCTTGGAGTACAACGTACGCCTCGGCGATCCCGAGGCGGAGGTGATCCTGCCGGCGCTCGGGAGTGACCTGCTCACCCTCCTCCGCGCGTGCCTCGACGAACGCCTCGCGTCGTGCGACGTGACGATCGAGCGAGCCTGCTACGTCGACGTGGTGCTCGCCTCGAAGGGCTACCCGGGGCACTACGAGACGGGCCACGAGATCACCGGACTCGACGAGGTGGGTCCGGACGTGCTCGTGTTCCACGCGGGCACGCGTCGGGAGGGAGGGCGTCTCCTCACCGCGGGAGGGAGGGTGCTCAACGTGGTGGGGAAAGGCGCGACGCTCGCGCAGGCGCGCGAGCGTGCCTACGAGGCGGCGAAGACGATCCGGTTCGAGTCGAAGTTCTTCCGTCGAGACATCGCGGCGTGGGCACTCCCATGAAGACCCGCATCGCCATCCTCATCTCGGGCCGTGGCTCGAACATGCAGGCCATCATCCGAGAGGCCCAGGAGGGCATCCTGCGTGACTGCTGCGAGCCGGTGATCGTCGTGTCCAACCGGGAGGATGCCCCAGGCCTCGCCCGTGCGAGGTCCATGGGGGTTCGCGCGGTCGCCTTGCCCTCGCGTGGCCTGGGTCGCTCGGCCTATGACAGGGCCCTCATCCGTCTGCTCGAACCGTACGAGATCGACTACCTTGTGCTCGCGGGGTTCATGCGTATCGTGGGGCCAGACCTCATCGCGCGCTACCCGAACCGTATCGTGAACATCCACCCTGCGGACCCCGCGCTGTTCCGAGGGATCGGTGCCTACGAGTGGGCGTGGGAGACGCGGAGGGAGTGGACGACGATCACGGTCCACCTCGTGGACGAAGGGGTGGATACCGGCCCCATCCTCGCGCAGGAACGGGTCTGCCTCCGAGGCGCCACGTCCCTCGAGGACGTCGAGCGTCGAGGGCTCGCCGTCGAGCACGCACTCTACAGCCGAGTGCTCCGCGCCCTGTTCTTGGGTGAGCGAACCTCGCCGGAGGCCTCAACGTCGCTTGACTCTCGTTCCCATGCCCCCAATCCTTCACTCGACGCACCGGCGACAGACCACGGACAGGGCCCCAGGCTCGGCAGGCCACCGACCGGAACGGCCGAGCGGGGAACCGAGTCCTCTTCTCCCTTCGCGTCAAGACCTCACGAGCGAGAGTCCTGGGAGTCCACGGAACCACCGTCACGGCCTCCCTCATCGTAAGGAGAGATACATGTGCGGCATCCTGGGAGTCTTCGGGTATGACAACGTGACGCCCACGCTGATTTACGGGCTCACCGCCCTGCAGCACAGGGGGCAGGACTCGGCGGGGATCGTCACCTTCGACGGCAGCTTCCGCATGAAGAAGGGCCTCGGATACGTGGACAACGTGTTCGACGAGAGGACCGCGGAGGAGATCAGCGGGTACTGTGGCCTCGGTCACGTGCGGTACGCGACGATCGGCACCCCAGACATCCTCAATGCCCAGCCGTTCGCGGTGAACTATCCGTTCGGGCTCGCGATGGTCCACAACGGCAACGTGATCAACTTCACGCAGCTCCGCAAGTCCCTGTACGAAGACCACCATCGACTCCTCGACACCTCGAACGACGTCGCGCTCATCCTCTACACGTTCGCCTCGCAGCTCGAGCAGAAGGACCTGCGGAACCTCACGGTGGACGACATCTTCGACACGGTCGCGGCCACGCAGGCGCGCGTGAGGGGCGCCTACTCCGCCATCACGATCATCGCCAACCGCGGCTTCCTCGCGTTCACGGATCCTCACGGCATCCGGCCCATCGTGATGGGGCGCAAGCTCACCGACAAGGGGCCGGTCTACGCCTTCGCCTCGGAGACGACGTGTTTCGACTACCTCGGGTACGAGGTCCTCAGGGACCTCGAGGCGGGGGAAGCCGTCTTCATCGACCAGAACATGGAGATCCACCAACGGGTGTGCCAACGGGCCCGACCGGCGTTCTGCGTGTTCGAGTACATCTACTTCTCGAGCGAGGATTCGGTGATCCACAATCGGCTCGTCGCCACCGAGCGCGTGAAGATGGGGCGGGCCCTCGCGCACACGGTCCGCGCAGCGGGCATCGAGCCTGACTTCATCATGGACGTGCCGAACTCGGCGTACTTCTTCGCCTCAGGGCTCGCGGAGGAACTCGGCCTCCCCTACCGCAGGGGATTGGCGAAGAACCACCACATCGGCCGCACCTTCATCTCCCCCACCCGTCAGAAACGCGAGACGATGGTGCGCCAGAAGGTGAACCCGCTCCGCGACGTGATACGTGGCCGGAAGGTCGCGGTCGTGGACGATTCGATCGTGCGGGGCACGACGGCCAAACACCTCGTCGGCTTGTTGCGCGCGCGTGGGGCCCGCGAGGTGTACTTCATCTCTGCCTCTCCTCCGATCAAGTTCCCCTGCATCTACGGCATCGACATGTCGGCCAAGGAGGAGATCCTGGCCGCCCACTACAAGCCCGATGAGATCGCTCGCTACATCGATGCGGACGCGGTCGTCTACCAGTCGCTCGATGACCTCATGGGTCTCTACGCCGATCTCCCCTGCTGCTTCGCCTGCTTCTGTGGCGACTACCCGACCGGCGTGACCCGTGAGCTCTTGTGCGACATCGAGCAGGAGAAGCGGTGCGCAAGGCGGTAGGCACGCTCGCGGTCGTCGACTTCGGCGGTCAGTTCACCCATCTCATCACCCGCACGATTCGCGAACTCGGGTTCCGCGCAGACCTGCGCACCCCCGAGGAGCTGGCGAGAGGCGCCCTCGATGGGTGCGCGGGGCTCGTGCTCTCGGGCGGCCCCGACTCCGTGGTCGGCGCCTCGATCGAGGGCATCTCCGCGCGCATCAGGGCCTTCCCGCGCCCGATCCTCGGGATATGCTTCGGACACCAGCTCCTCGCCGTGGTATACGGGGGAAGGGTCGAATCGGCCAAGAGGAGGGAGTTTGGCCTCGCGACACTCTCCACGGAGGGTTCGGGTTCCCTGTTCGTCGGCCTCCCCCCCCGTCAGACCGTGTGGATGAGTCACGGTGACCACGTGGAGGTCCTCCCCCCCGGGTTCAGGGTGACCGCCTCGACCGAGGGCGTGGCCATTGCGGCCTTCGAGTCGGAGAACGGGCTGCGCCACGGGGTCCAGTTCCACCCGGAGGTCGTGCACACCGAGCACGGGAGGGCCTTGCTCCAACGCTTCGTCGAACTGTGCGGGCGGTACGTGGAGGGTGGACTCCAGCGGCTTGGGTGGTCACCGGAGGAGGTGCGCGATCGCATCCTCGAGGCGATCCGCACGGATGCCGCAGGACGAACGCTCGTCCTGCTCGTGTCGGGAGGGGTCGACTCGCTCGTGGCGCTGGCGCTGTGTAAGGAGGCGGTCGGCGAACACAGGGTGCATGCCGTCCACATCGACACCGGGTTCATGCGCAAGGGCGAGTCGGCCGAGATCGTGCGCCGTCTCCTCGCGGTGGGGTTGGGCCACGTGCGCGCCGTCGACGCGTCTGCGCGCTTCTTCTCCGCGCTGGGCCCGGTGATCGACCCGGAGGAGAAGCGCGCAACCATCGGCCGACTGTTCGTGGAGGTGTTCCAGGAGACCCTCCCTCGCCTCGGCGTGGGGGAGGACTGGGTGCTCGTGCAGGGCACGATCTACCCGGATCGGATCGAGACGGGAGGGTCACGCCGGGCGGACAGGATCAAGACCCACCACAACAGGGTCGACGAGGTATTGTCCCTCATGGCCCAGGGCAGGGTGATCGAACCCCTCGCCGACCTGTATAAGCACGAGGTGCGCAGGCTCGGGGCGCTCCTAGGGCTTCCCTCGGATCTCCTCCACCGCCAGCCGTTCCCTGGCCCGGGGCTCGCCGTGCGGATCATCTGCTCAAGTGGGGTCACCCCCACGGGTTTCGATCGAGACGAGTCTGCGCTCGTCTCGATGACCAGGCGGCTTGGCTATGGGGCACGGGTGCTCCCGCTTCGGAGCGTGGGGGTCCAGGGCGATGCCAGGACCTACCGGCACCCCGCGGTGATCTGGCCACTGAACGACGCCCCGCTCTCCTGGGGGGAACTCAAGGTGCTCGCCTCGCAGATCGTGAACGAACTCCCCTCCGTGAACCGCGTGGTCCTGGCCCTGCGCGCGCCCGAGGGGTCCCTCGTCTTGGGGCGATGTGGCCTCACACGCGAGCTCGTCGCCCTGCTCCAGGAGGTCGATTGGGTCGCCCGGGACGCCACAGAAGGCATGGCCGACATCTGGCAGATGCCGGTGGTGGCCCTCCCCTTGTTCGACCCAGCCGGCAACCAGGCCTTCGTCCTCCGGCCCGTGACGTCTCGAGACGCCATGACCGCGGACGTGTTCGAGATGGAGGAATCCTGCCTCCGCTCCCTCGTGGCGCGCCTCGAGGCCCTCGAGGGGGTGGCGGCGGCGTTCTACGACCTCACGACCAAGCCCCCCGGAACGATCGAATGGGAGTAGACGCGGTCATCGCCCACGCGACGTGGCTCCACGCGGACGGTTCCTTCGCCCGAGGCCACCTCCTCGCCGTCGACGGCAGGATCCGCACCCTCGCGCCCCACGAAGAGATCCCTCACGGGGTGCCGACGATCGACGCGCGAGGCGCCCTCGTGGTCCCTGGCATGGTCGATGCCCACACCCACTTCCGCGAGCCGGGCGAGTCGTACAAGGAGGGCGTGGCGAACGGTTCGCGCGCCGCCCTGAAGGGGGGGGTGACCACGGTCCTGGACATGCCGAACAACCGGCCTCCGTGCACGACCACGCTCCGTGTGGCGTCCAAACGGAACCTGTTCTCCCGCCGCTGTCTCGTGAACTGGGGACTGCACGTCATGGCCCTCCCCGGCAGCGCTCCCCCTGACCTGCCCCATGCCTCGGGCAAGGTGTACATGGCGCGCGCGTCGTCTGTCCGTCCGGTGCGGACGTTGCGAGAGGTCGGCTCGCTCATGGAGCGGTGGCCTCAGCTGTGCTTCCACGCCGAGGACGAAGGGTTCTTCCGCACCGATCCTTCGCCGCTGCCCCACCACGAGCGACGCCCTCGCAAGGCGATCCTCGAGGCCCTCGCCACCATCGAGCGAGGCCTCGAGCGGACTCGAAGCGGGCCGCGGGTGGTCCTCTGCCACGTCTCCACGGTCGAAGAGGTGGCGTGGGTGAGGCAGATGAGGAGGCGGGGGTTCGACCTCTGGGCCGAGACGTGCCCTCACTACCTGTGGTTCACCCAGGAGGACTGCCTCGCATCCGGCGGCATGCTGAAGGTGAACCCGCCCTTGCGTACGGCCTCGGATCGCCAGGCCCTCCTCGAGGCGGTCGCGGACGGTACGATCGACTTCCTCTCCAGCGACCATGCCCCCCACACCCCTGAGGAGAAGCGGGGGCCGAACCCCCCTTCCGGGATCGCTGGGCTCGAGTGGCTCGTGCCCCTGTGCCTCCACCTCGTGGACGAGGGCATCCTGAGCTGGCGCCGCTACCACGACCTCACCACGAGGGCAGGAGCGTGCTATGGCATCAAGGACAGGGGCGGGATCGCGCCTGGGGCTGCCGCGGATCTCGTCGTCGTCGCCCGAGGAGACCCGCACCGACTCCCCACGGTGACGAAGGCGCAGGCAACCCCGTACGCCGGCCTGCGGCTCGGCTGGGAGGTGAAGGCAACCATGGTCGGAGGCACGATCGCGTACCGGGACGGTCGCGTCGTTGTCTCCACCCCTGGACACGAGGTACTCTCATGACAGACGCAGAGCGTTTCCTCGACTTCCTCATTCAGGAGGGCGCGTTGCGCTGGGGTGATTTCACCCTCAAGTCAGGCGCCCGTTCGCCGTTCTTCGTCGACCTCGGGCAGGTCTCGACCGGAGCCGCCCTGGCGACGCTGGGGGAGTGGCTCGCCGAGTGCATCGTCCAGAGCTTCGGCACGGCGGATGTGCTCTACGGCCCTCCCTACAAGGCGATCCCCATGGTGACCTGCGCCGCCATGGCCCTCCACCGCCGCGTGGGAACGAGGGTCGGCATCTGCTACGCGCGGAAGGAGACGAAGGAACACGGTGAACGAGGTCTGCTCATCGGCAGGATCCCCATCCGCGAGGATCGCGTACTCGTGGTCGACGACGTGTTCACTACCGGGGCGACGAAGCTCCACGCCCTGGAGGTGCTCGAGGAGGCGACCGGCGTCCGCGCCCTGGGGATCGTGGTGGCCATCGACCGAAGGAAGAAGGGGCAGGATACCGGGCTCGCGGGCATCCCCCTCGTCGCGTTGGCTACCCTTGGGGACATGGTGAACTACCTCGACGGTCTGGGGGACTCACGGGCTGGTGTGGTCCGGCGGTTCTGGGAGGACTGACGTGGCAAAGACGTTTCGGCTCATCCCCGCCCTCGACACGGCCGACATGCGCACCATCGCGCGCCTCTCCGAGGCCTTGGGCACGCACGAGTTCGTCTACGGGTTCAAGGTAGGCTTCGCCGCGGGCCTCTCCCACGGCCTCCCGGCGGTGGTCGAGGCGATCAGGGAGCGCTCCCCCAAGCCCATCATCTACGACCACCAGAAGGCAGGGACCGACATCCCCGACACCGGCACCCTCTTCGCCCGCACCCTCCGCCAGGCGGGAGTCGGTGAGGCGATCCTCTTCCCCACGGCCGGACCGGGCGTGCTGCGGGCCTGGGTGAAGGCATGCGTGGAGGAGGGCCTCAAGGTGATCGTCGGGGGCCTCATGACGCACGAGGGGTACCTCCGGTCAGAGGGAGGGTTCCTCGCCGACGAATCGGTCATCGAGATCTACCGGACCGCCGCGCGCGAGGGGGTGCGCGCCTTCGTCGTGCCCCTCACCAGGCCCGACCACGTCCGCCGGATCGTGGAGGAGGCGGGCCTGGAGGGCGAGTTCTACTCCCCTGGCTTCGGCGCGCAGGGCGGCGACGCGCACCTCTTCGGTTTCCTCTTGCGCCACTACCTCATCGTGGGGCGTAGCCTCGTGTCTTCTCCCGACCCCGTCGCCTACGTGGAGGCGGTCGGACGCGACCTGGCGAGGTGCGCATGAAACGGGACCTCATCTCCATCGACGATCTCACCCTGGAGGACATCCAAGCCTACCTCGAGCTCGCGACGGCCCTCGAGTCGGTGCCAGAGGAACGCAAGCTCACGAGGCTTCGAGGCAAGATCATGATGACCATGTTCTTCGAGCCCAGCACCCGCACGAGGCTCAGCTTCGAAGCCGCCATGTGCCGCCTCGGGGGTCAGGCTATCGGGTTCTCGGGTGCGGAAGCCACCTCGGTGGCGAAGGGGGAGTCCCTCCTCGACACGGTGCGCACTGTCGAGCACTACGCCGACATCCTCGTCATACGCCATCCGAGAGAGGGGACCGCGAGGCTCGCGAGCGAGGCATCCGTGCGGCCGGTGATCAATGCCGGCGACGGCGCGAACCAGCACCCGAGCCAGACCTTGTTGGACCTGTACACGATTCGCAAGCTCTACGGACGCATCGGTGACCTGCGCATCGCCTTCGTGGGTGACCTGAAGTACTCCCGCACCGTTCACTCCCTCATAAGGGCGCTCATCAAGTTCAGGAACCTCGACTTCCTCCTCGTCTCACCGGAGAGCCTCCGGCTCCCCGACTACCTCCTCCCCCCAGCCGAGGAGTGCAAGGAGGTCACGTTCCGGGAGACCTCGGACCTCGAGGAGGCCATCCGCACGTGCGACCTCATCTACATGACGAGGGTCCAACGCGAACGCTTCCCCGACCCTCTCGAGTTCGAACGCGTGAAAGACGCCTACTGCATCGACGCGGACATGCTCAAGGACGCGCCTGCGCACCTGCGCATCCTCCATCCTCTCCCCCGTGTGAACGAGATCTCCTACAGCGTCGACCGGACCACCTACGCGAGCTACTTCCAGCAGGTCCAGAACGGGCTCATCATCCGCCAGGCAATCCTCCTCATGCTCCTCGGGGTGACCCCATGACGAACGAGAGCCAGGTCCTCCTCATCCCCAAGATCGACAACGGCATCGTGATCGACCACATCCCCACCGGCTATGGGGTGGCGATCCTCGAGATCATTCGCCGTGAACCCTCCATGCGCGACGTCGTCATCACGCTCGGGCTCAACTACCAGAGCACGAAGCTCGGAAAGAAGGACCTCATCAAACTGTGGGTCCATGACCTCCCCCCTCGCGTGATGCAGCATATCTCTCTCGTGTGTCCTGGGATCACCGTGAAGCGCATCGTGGACTACCGTGTGGAGAAGAAGTTCACGATCAAGCCTCCCGTGGTGGCGCGCAACCTCCTCCGGTGTTTGAACCCAAGCTGCATCACGAACGCGGAGCCCCATGTGGAGACGTGCTTCGTCATGGTCGATGCGGAGGAGAAGAAGCTCAAGTGCACGTACTGCGAACGGGTGTTCCCCCTGGCCGACCTGCGGCCCATCGTCCCGTGAGGGTCGGGAGGGGGCAGACGATCGTGCGCCCTCCCCTGGTGACCCGTGTGTGCGAGGCAGTGGGACGTGAGATCCGCTGAGCGTTCGACCGCGAACCCCCTCGAGACACGTCTCGCAGGGGTGGTGCTCCCCTCTCCCCTCGTGCTCGCCTCGGGGGTGCTCGGGCTCACTGCCTCGTCCCTCGCGCGTGTCGCCTCTCTCGGAGCCGGCGCGGTCACCACGAAGTCCTTCGGCCTCGCCCCGCGGGCGGGGCACAAGGGTCCCTGCGTGCTGCCGTTCGCCCACGGCCTCCTCAACTGCGTGGGCCTGGCCAACCCCGGGGCCTGGGTCATGGTCGCGGAGATGCGCGAGTACCGTGCGAGGTCGAGCGTTCCCCTGATCGCCTCGGTGTTCGGCCGCACCGTGGAGGAGTTCGGCGAGGTCACGGCAAGAGCCGCCGAGGCGCAGCCGGACTTCATCGAGGCGAACGTCTCCTGTCCCAACGTCGAGGCGGAGTTTGGCACCCCCTTCGGCGCCGACTTCCGCACCTGCGCGGCGGTGACGAGGATCGTGAAGGAGCGGGCGGGGGGCATCCCGGTGGCGGTGAAGCTCACGGTCAACTGCCCACACATCGGTCGCATGGCCGTCGTGTGCGAGGAGCACGGTGCGGACGTCATCACCGCGGTGAACACCATCGGCCCAGGGATGCTCATCGCGACCGAGGTGCGCCGGCCGGTCCTCTCCAACCTCACCGGGGGGGTGTCCGGGCCTGCCATCTTCCCCATCGCCCTGCGCGCGGTGTGGGAGATCCGTCGCCACACCACCCTCCCCATCATCGGGCTCGGCGGCGTCTCCTCGACGGACGAGGCGCTCCAGATGCTCATGGCCGGGGCAACGGCCGTGGGCATCGGGTCAGCCGTGTACCACGTGGGCCTGGGCGTGTTCTCGGCCATCAACGCCGGGCTGGCGACCTTCCTCGCCACGCATGGGCTGTCATCCGTCGGCTCCCTCGTGGGCGTGGCCCACGAGGAGGGTGAGGGGCTGCTCCGATGACCGGCGCGGGGCAGATGCGGCTGTGCCAAGTCGTGGAGGTCGTCACCCATTCCCCGGGGCTCAAGAGCTTCTCCCTCCCTCTGGACCTCCGGGCCCAGCCAGGCCAGTTCGTGATGCTGTGGCTCCCGGGGGTGGACGAGAAGCCCCTCTCGATCTCTTGGGCGGGGAACGGGCTCGTCGAGCTCACGGTGAAGGCGGTGGGGCCGTTCACCCATCGCATAATGAGGCTCGCTCCGGGAGACTGGGTGGGCATCCGTGGGCCCTTCGGTAGGCCGTTCACGGTTCAGGCCCACTCCCTGCTCGTCGGGGGAGGCGTTGGAGCGGCCCCTCTGCGTTTCCTCGCCCACGTCCTCAGGGAGCACGCCGCGCCTTTCACCTTCCTCTGCGGGGTGCGCACAAGGGGGGAGCTCATCTTCGAGCGGCAGCTGCAGGAGTGGGGATGTCTCTTCACCTCGGATGACGGCTCGTGCGGCACCTGCGGGATGGTCACCGACCTGCTCGATGAGGTCGCCTCGGAGAGACCGGTCTCCATGGTGTGCGCCTCCGGACCCGAGGCGATGCTCGTGAAGGTCATCCGGTGGGCACACGACCGTGGGATCCCCTACGAGGTGTCCCTCGAGCGCTACATGAAGTGTGGGATCGGCCTCTGCGGTTCCTGCTGCCTCGACGGGTCGGGGATCCGCGTCTGTACGGAGGGGCCCGTGCTCACCGCCGCCGAGATCGCCCACGTGAGGGAACTGGGGCTCCCCCGCCGCGACGCGTCGGGACAAAGGCCCGCGTGAGCGTCTCCGGGGGGCCTGGAGACCTTGACCTCGAGTGATCCCTATCCGACCCCGGACCCCCTGCCCCTGCGCTTCGCGAGCAACGCGAGGGTGGCGATCATCCGTTTCCACTCCTCGACCGGACGTGCGGGGGTACCCCACACGGTCTGACCCTTGGGGATGCACTTGCCGGTCGGCACGCCGGACTGGGCGCCGATGACCACGCGATCCTCGATCGTGGCGTGGTCGCCGATGCCGACCTGCCCCGCGAGCACGCAGTGCGCGCCGATCCTGCTCGACCCTGCGATGCCGACCTGGCCGCTCAGGGCCGTGTGCGGCCCCACCTCCACGTTGTGTCCGATCTGGACGAGGTTGTCGATCTTCGTGCCCTCCCGGATGACCGTGACTCCAAGCATGGCCCGATCGATGGTCACGTTGGCGCCGAGCTCCACGTCGTCTTCCACCACGACGGTACCAAGCTGCGGCACCTTGACGTAGGAACCCGATTCGTCTGGGGCGTAGCCGAAGCCGTCGGAGCCCACCACCGTGCCCGCGTGCACGATCACCCGGTTGCCGAGGTGCACTCCGGGGTAGAGGACTGCATGCGGCCAGATCAGGCACCGTGCGCCGATCCTCACCCCCTGGCCCACGAAGCAGCTCGCCACGAGGACCGTCCCGTCTCCGATGACCGCTTCGTCTCCCACCACGCATAGAGGCCCGACCGACACGTCACGGCCCAGCGCCGCGGTCGGCGACACGACCGCCGTCTCGTGCACGCCCGGGGCGGGGAGCCGCGGGGGGAAGAGGTAGTGCAGGATCCGCGCGAAGGCCAGGCGGGGAGAGGAGGCCTCGATGAACGTCCGGTCGGAACCGGGGGGTACGGCGGCCGTCACGATGCATGCCGCGGGACTCGCGAGGGCCCTCGCGAGGATCGATTCCTTCTCCGCGTACACGAGGTCTCCAGGCCCGGCATTCCCCACCGCCGCGACCCCTTCGACGATCGTGTCAGGGTCGCCGACGACCCTACCTCCCGCCACCTGGGCGAGCTCGGCCACACGATAGGCACCACATTTCATATGGCATCCTCCTCCAGGCTGCCAACAGCCGTGGGCAGACTCATGACCCGAGGGGAACAAGGGCACACCCCTTGGAGAATGAGGGGACCCGCAGGTCCCTTTGCACCAAGTCTTGGGGGATACGCAGGCGGCGTACACCGAAGTGGGGGTTCCCCAGCACACCCGATTGACCGCTCGACGTCCCCACCCTCACGCTCCCCTTCTCCCACCAAACCACCACGGCGGGGGCCACGTCCTGGCCAGGCTCGGCGTGCCCGTCGATCCCGAACGAGAGGGTGGTGCGCCTCGAACCGGCGAGCAGGTCAAGTAGGCGAAAGCGTATGGGTGGCTCAAGCTTAACGTGGCGCCCGTGTCCTGAGAGGGGACTCGACGCGGTGCAGCCTGGGGCCGTTGACGACCCGAGCGGTCCCCACCAGGCTCCCAACCCCTCCGCGACGGAGTGGACGGAGAACGAGGGCGACCCGGCCGTGACCCACCACCTGCCCCGCTGAGACGGGCTCACCGCCGTGGCCGGCCCGTTCACCCACACGGTGTCGCATGGCCCGTCCGGGGATTCCGTGAGGAACTCGAGTACGACGCCCCATCCTTCCACGGATTCCTCTCGCCACGGATCGGCGTGGGGCGACGGCTTCCCCCACACTCCTTCCCTCGTGGTGACGATCCAGGGCACCGGCCAACCTGGGATGACCCACCCTCGCCTGAACGGGCCGTTGTCCACCATGAGCCCCGTCTCCACCCAGGGATGGGGGAACTGGCGTCCCCACGAGAGGACGAACTCCCCAACCTCCCGATCGTAGGTGCACGAGAGCTGGATTGGGGAGACGAAGTGGCGCAGTCCAGGAGGCAGGGAACCTCCGCCAGGCGACACCTCGAGCCAGATCCTCGTGCGCAGGGAGCATGGGAGGGCGAGCCATTCGAGCATGGCGCCCACGGCCAGCACGTCCTCCACCTTCCAGAAGGCTGGCCTCAGGCGTGCGACGAGGAACTCGGGGGGCAGCCTCGTGGGGTGCGCGCGCAGGTACGCCGTGATCCCGTGGGCGTAGGCGGCGAGGAGTTCCCCCTCGCCCGCGAGGGAGGGACGCAGCGCGAGGGCCTGGCGATAGAACCCGAGCCGCCGATGGAGCACGTCGAGCGGGGAAGCGGGTTCGCCCGCGATCCCCGAGAGCTCCCCCCACGCCGCGCGACGCAAGAGCTCCATCTGCCACAGCCTGTCCTGCGCGTGGGCATAGCCCATCGCGAACAGGGCCGCCTCCGGGGAGCTCGCCCAAATGTGGGGGATCCCCCACCCGTCCCTCACGACCACCGCAGGTCCGGGGAGTCGCTCGAGGCGCACCTGACCCGTTCCCTGGGGCCACAGGCTCAGGAGGTATCCACCGGAGAGCACACCCACGAGGCAGGCCACCCCCAGCGCACCTCTCACGAGGTTCTTCACGGACGGCGGCCAACCCCGAGGGGTGGAGGGGGCGGCCGCGCGCGTCGTGGGAGCGATGGAAGTCCCTACAGAGAGAGCTTCTCCAGGGCGTCGAGGTTCACCTGCTCCATGAACTTCTGAGCCGTCGCCTTTTGGCCGTCCATCACCTCGACGGTCACCTGGATGCTGTTGTCGAGCACACAGGTGAGCGTGCCGCGCGAGGCGCTTGCATCCCACTCGAGGGTCGCCTTGCGCCCCTTGATCCGGACGAGCTCACCCTGCTGCTGTCCGAACATCTGGGCCATCTTCATCATGGCGCCGAGTCCGGCCCCGCCGATGTCACCGCTGGTGATCTTCATGTCGACTGTCTCATCGCCGCCGCTAGAGCGGAACTTCCGTGCCGCTTCGACGAAGTTGATGTTGAACAAGGCCGCGGCCGCCACATCGGATTCGACCTCTTCAGCCTGGTAGCCGGGCATCGACTGGGGAAGGAACTTCTTCAGCTCTTGCACTTGTAACTGGCGGATCTCCCGTATCGCCCACTGGAGCTCCTCCACCGCCTTCCCGTACTTCCCCTGCTTAAAGAGCTCCAGCCCGGACTGGATGAGAGAGGCAGGGTCTTCCGCGCGCGCACCAAGCGGGGTCGCCACGGTGGAGAGGAGAGCGAGGAGAAGGACGAGTCGCATGGGATTCCTCCTAGCGAGGTGGGGAGAGCGGCATCAAACGCGACGCGTCGCGGGTGGGAGACGGAACGGCAATGTGCCGCTTCGGGCTCCCCTTGGCCGCGGGTCGCGCACGCAGAAAGCGCCTAGGTTAGGCGGCCATGCCCGGCCTGTCCAGTGTCATGGTCACCTCCCGTCGACCCCGCGCCTCCCCCACGTTCTTGGGGGGAGGCTGTTGACAGGGTGGCGCGCATGCCCATACTCGGCCTCACGAGGGCAACTCTCCCACGCCGGCGCTCAGGCGTGCACCACTCGAAAGGGGTTCAGCCATGCTCCGTGAAGACTTCGTCGCCACCATGAGAGAGAGCATCACGTCGAACTGGGAGCTCCCTGCGTTCTCGAACATGGGCGAAGGGTGCATGACCTACGGGCAGGTGGCCGACAGGATCATGTGGCTCCACCAGGTGTTCCGCAACGTGGGCGTGAAGAGAGGAGACAAGGTCGCCCTCGTCGGTCGGAACTCGAGCAACTGGGCGCTCACCTACCTCGCGACGATCACCTATGGGGCGGTCATCGTGCCGATCCTCGCGGATTTCCATCCGGACGATATCCACCACATCGTCAACCACTCGGACTCCGTCCTCTTCTTCGTCGGCGAGTCCACCGCCGAGAAGGTGGACGTGGAGCGGATCCCCCACGTGCGAGGGGTGCTCTCGCTCGTGGACTTCTCCGTGCTCCACGATCCTCTCGGAACCCTCTGTGGCGCCATGGAGCAGGCCCACGCGCACTACCTCGACGCGGTGGGGGGGAAGCTCACGAGGGAATCCTTTACCGTCGCGGAGGTGTCGAACGCGGACGTGGCCGCGATCGTGTACACGTCGGGAACGACCGGGTTCTCGAAGGGGGTGATGCTCCCGCACAACAGCCTCGCCGCGAACGTGAAGTTCGCGAAGGAGCACCTCGAGCTCGCCCCTGGAGATCCGATGGTCTCCTTCATGCCCCTGGCGCACTCGTACGGGTGCGCGTTCGAGTTCCTGTACCCCTTCGCGGTGGGATGCCACATTACGTTCCTCGGGAGGGTCCCCTCCCCAAAGGTGCTCGTCGAGGCCTTCCAGGCGGTTCGGCCGCGACTCGTGCTCTCGGTGCCGCTCATCCTCGAGAAGATCTACCGCAAGCAGCTGAAGCCCGTGATCGACAAGCCCACGATGAGAGTTCTCCTCAAGGTGCCCGTCGTGGACGCGGCGATCGGTGCGAAGATCTGCCGAAGGCTCACGGAGGTGTTCGGAGGCAACTTTAAGGAGGTCGTCATCGGAGGGGCGGCCCTGAATCCTGACGTCGAGGCCTTCCTCAAGAAGATCAAGTTCCCCATCACGGTCGGCTACGGGATGACCGAGTGTGGCCCGCTCATCTCGTACGTCGGGTGGCGCGAGCACCGTCCGCAGTCCGTGGGCAAGGTCATCGACTACCTCGAGGCGAGGGTCGATTCGCAGGATCCTCGCACCGTGCCAGGAGAGATCCTCGTGCGCGGGGAGAACGTGATGGCGGGCTACTACAAGAACGAGGAGGCGACGAGGCAGGCGATCGATGAGGACGGCTGGCTCCACACCGGAGACGTCGGCATCATCGATGAGGACGGGTTCATCTACCTCAAGGGTCGGTGCAAGGACATGATCCTTGGGCCATCAGGCCAGAACATCTACCCAGAGGAGATCGAGGCAAAGCTGAACAACCTGCCCTACGTGCAGGAGTCCTTGGTCTTGGACAAGGACAACCGCCTCTTCGCGCTCGTGTACCCAGACCTCGAGCGCGTCGATGCCGAGGGCCTGTCCGAGGAGAATCTCAGGGCCAAGATGGAGGAGAACCGCAGGGTACTGAACGCGATGCTCCCGAGCTACTGCGCGCTCTCGAGGATCGACCTCTACCCAGAGGAGTTCGCGAAGACGCCGACGAAGAAGATCAAGCGTCACCTCTACCGCGTACCGGCCTGAGGCGTGCGGACAGGGGGGCCACGCGCGGGCGCCTGACCCCCGTGTCCGTCTCTCATCAGGCCAGCAGTTGCCTCACCGCCTCGAAGGCAGCCTCGTAGTCGGGGTGTTGCGCGATCTCGGGGACGTACTCCACGTAGCGGATGATCCCGTCCCGGTCCACCACGAACACCGCCCTCTGCTCGAGGCGCAGCTCGGTGATGTGGGTACCGTACGCGTCACCGAACGCCATGTCCCGGTGATCGCTTAGGGTGATGACCCGCTCGAGGCCCGACGCCGCGCACCACCGCGCCTGGGCGAACGGCAAGTCTGCGCTCACCGTGAGGACCACCACGTCCTCGCCCAAGGCCGATGCCTCCTCGTTGAACCGTCGGGTCTGGTGATCGCAGATGCCCGTGTCGAGCGACGGCACGACGCTGATGAGACGGATCTTGCCCGCAAAACCGTCGATCGACACCGGCTCGAGGTTCGTGCCGAGGAGGGTCACGTTCGGGGCGCGATCCCCCACTCGAAGGGGGGAGCCGAGCACCGTGAGGGGCGTTCCCTTGAAGGTCAGTACGCCGTGTCGCGGTTCCATTGGGCCTCCTTGTCGTAGTGCTCGCGAGAACGGTGTCACTCTGGTCTCTCTTCGGCGCAAGAACCACGCCGAGACACGTCAGGACAGGCTGAGCCAGAGGGTCCCCCACGAGAGCGTCACGAGGGTGAGCGGGACGCCGACCTTGAGGTACTCGGTGAACTCCAGTCGCACGCCTCGTCGCCGCGCCGACTCGGCGACGATGAGGTTCGCCACCGAACCAAGGAGCGTGAGGTTCCCGGCGAGGGTGGTGGCCATGGCGAGCACGAGCCAGGACTGTTCGACGCGGGGCATCTGGGGGACCACCGACTTGAACATGAGCACGGCGGGGACGTTCGAGATGACGTTGCTCAGGATCGCCGATGAGAGGCTCAGCCCAACGACGTCCTTGCCGAGGAACGCCAGCGCCTGGAACACGCGCGTGCTCAGCCCGGTGGTCTCCAGCGCGTGGGTCACCACGAACAGGCCCGAGAAGAACACGAGCAGCCCCCAGTCGATCTCCCGGAACACGCGCTCGGGCTTGAGGCGGCGGGTCACCAGAAGCACCGAAGCCGCCCCGAGGGAGGCCAGGGGGATCGGCATGCCCGACGCCAGCCCGAGGAGCATGAGGCACGTGGCGATGAGGCTCTTGCGCAGCAGGGGCTTGTAGGTGCGCACCCGGAGGGTGGCAGGCACGGTGAATCGCTCCCCCACGAACTCCTTCCGGTACATGGTCCGCACCATCGCCCACGCCATGACCAGTCCGACCCCCGCCACCGGCAGGAGGCGCGCGGTGAATCGGAGGAAGGGGATGCCGGAGGAGATGCCGATGAGCATGTTCTGGGGGTTGCCGATGATTGTGGCGGTTGACCCGATGTTCGCGGCCGTGGCGAGGGCGACGAGGTAGGGGACGGGGCTTCTCCTCACGGTGGAGGCGACCTCCAGCACGAGGGGCGTGAACATCAGGACGACCGTGTCGTTGAGGAACACCGCGGAGAGGACCCCGGAGGCGAGCACGACCAGGGCGAGGAGCTGACCCGGCGTGCGCGCCCAGCCGAGGATCCTCGCCGCCATGAGGCGGAAGAACCCGCACACGCTCAGGTTCACGTTGATGACCATCATCGCGAACAGGAGGATGAGGGTGTTGAGGTCGAGCGCGGCGTACGCCTGCTCGAGGGACATGGCTCCCCCGGCTACGAGTGCGGTCGCGCCCACGAGGGCGATGGTGGCACGGTTCATCCGGAGGCCGGGGAAACGACCCACGGCGATGCCAGCCAAAGTCAAACCCACGACGATGCCGGCGAGCACACGCGCCATATCTCCCTCCTCGCGCCTGGGAGCACACCCTCTGGCGCAACGTATGGCCCCGGAGGTGCTCCCCGCAAGCGTCCGCGCGCGGGACGGGTGCGCCACCGCCCCCGGTGCCGTACCTTGCGTCCGTCGATGCCCTGGTGTTGTCCTGCTCTCCCGTATGGAGCGAGGGTGTGATGAACGCTCCTGCCTCTCACCGGCCGAGGATCACGGTGGTCGGCAGCCTGAACATGGACTTGGTGGTGAGGACTCCTCGGATGGTGCGTCCGGGTGAGACGGTGCTCGGTGGGCCGTTCTACGCGGCGCCGGGAGGCAAGGGGGCGAACCAGGCCGTCGCCGCCGCACGTTTGGGTGCGGAGGTGTGCATGGTCGGTCGTGTGGGTGAGGACGCGTTCGCCGGCGAGCTCCTCCTCCTCATGCGTGATGCCGGGGTCGACTGCCGCGGGGTGGCCCCCACGCGGGGCACCGCGACAGGGGTGGGGATGATCGTGGTGGAAGAGGAGACCGGCCAGAACGCCATCGTCGTCGCCTCCGGCGCCAACATGCACCTGACGCCCCAGGACGTGAGGGAGGCGGAGCCGATGCTCGCCAACGCCGACCTCCTCGTGGTGCAGCTCGAGATCCCGCTCGAGACCGTCTCGTGCGCGATCGACCTCGCGGTGGACCATGGGGTTCGGACGCTCCTCAACCCCGCACCGGCGAGGCCCCTCCCGGACGAGGTGCTCGCGAAGGTCGAGGTGCTCGTGCCCAACGAGATCGAGGCTGCCATGCTCGTCGGGGCCGAGGCCACGCAGGCGATGGACGCGTCGTGGCGTGGGCGCACCCTCGTGCGCCGAGGCCCACGGATCGTCGTCGTGACCCTCGGGGCCAAGGGCGCCCTCCTCGTTGCAGGAGACACGGTCGAGCTCGTGCCCTCGTTTTCGGTCACCCCGGTGGACACCACCGCCGCGGGGGACGCGTTCATCGGGGCCCTCGCCGTAGCCCTCGCCGAGGGAAGGCCCCTCCGTGAGGCGGTGCGCTGGGCGAATGCGGCGGGCGCCCTGGCGACCTCCGTGCGGGGGGCGATGCCCTCCCTGCCCACGCGGGACGCGGTCGACCGCCTCGCGCGGGAAGGCATCTCTCACCACGAGGCTCCCTGACGATGAGACGCTCGGAGGTCAACGCGATCTTGCGCGAGGCCATCGAGATCCTCGAGGAGCACCGTTTCCACCTCCCCCCGTTCGCGTTCTGGACCCCCCAGGACTGGGCTCGCAGGGGCAATGAGGCCCGTCGGATCCTCGCGCGCGGGCTGGGGTGGGACATCACGGATTTCGGCTCCGGAGACTTCCGACGGGTGGGCCTCTTCCTGTTCACCCTGCGCAACGGCACGCTCGAGGCCCTCAGGGCTGGCCGCGGGAGCGTGTACGCCGAGAAGATCATGATCGTGCGCGACCACCGGGTCACGCCCCTGCACTTCCACTGGGTGAAGACTGAGGACATCATCAACCGCGGAGGCGGGAACCTCGTGCTCCGCCTCTCCCACACCACCCCCGAGGGGGACCTCGCATCCGAACCGGTGGAGGTGTGGACGGACGGGCTCGTCCGACGTGTCCCTCCTCGTGGGACGATCGTGTTGGGCCCCGGGGAGAGCATCACCTTGGAGCCTTTCTGCTACCACGAGTTCTGGGCGGAGGGAGGCACGGTGCTCGTCGGCGAGGTCTCGGTCGTGAACGATGACCTACGGGACAACCGCTTCTACCTCCCGGTGGGGAGGTTCCCCCAGATCGAGGAGGACGAGCCGCCCCTGCACCTGCTCGTGAGCGACTATCCCCGGCTCCTCCGTGCCTTGTCGGAGCGGGACGATGGCTAGAGGGCTCGGGGAGCTGCTCGAGGACCTCGCGAGGGGGGTGTACGAGGGCAGGCGGGGGGTCCGGGAGCTCGCGTCGGCCGCACTCGACCAGGGGGTTCCTCCCTCGGAGGTCGTGAGTGCGCTCATCGAGGGGATGCACCGCGTGGGCAGGGATTTCGCCCTCTCCCTCGTCTTCGTCCCGGAGGTGCTCGTTGCCTCCCGCGCCATGAAGGAGGCCATGGAGGTGGTCGCGCCGCGTCTGGGCGCTGGGGACGTGCCGCGCGCGGGGAAAGCGGTGCTCGGCACGGTGCGTGGAGACCTCCACGACATCGGCAAGCACCTCGTGGGCGTCATGTGGGAGGCGGCCGGCTTCGAGGTCATCGACTTTGGCGTGGACGTGAGCCCCGAGGCGTTCGTCGACGAGGTGCGCACCCACCGGCCGGCCCTCGTGGGCATGAGCTCCCTCCTCACCACGACCATGCCGCAGATGGCCCAAACCGTGCGCGCCATGAGCGGGGCAGGAGTGCGCGAGCTCGTGAAGGTCATGGTGGGAGGGGCCACGGTGACCCAGGCCTTCGCCGAGCGGATCGGTGCAGACGGATGGGCTCCTGACGCCGGCCAGGCCGCGATCGTGGCCAGGAGGCTGATCGGCGCGGGGGTATCCCCATGACGACCCTGCTCGGGATCGACGTGGGGACCAAGGGCGCAAAGGCCGTGCTCATGAGCGCCGAAGGTGACGTGCTCCGGGAGGTCACCGAGGAGTACCCCACCCACGCGCCCCGGCCCTTCTGGTCGGAACAGGACCCCGCGGACTGGTGGAAGGCGACGGTGGGGAGCATCAGGGCCCTGGTCGGAGGCTCCGCGCAGGGGGACCTCGCGGCCCTGGGCATCACTGGCCAGATGCACGGGCTCGTCGCGCTCGACGGCAGGGGCAACGTGGTGCGGCCGTGCATCATGTGGAACGACCAGAGGACCGCCTCCGAGTGTGAGGCCATCACCGCGCGCGTGGGGCATGCGCAACTCTTGGCCTCCACGGGCAACGCCATGCTCCCTGGGTTCACGGCACCGAAGCTCCTGTGGGTGCGCCGGCACGAACCAGGGGCCTACGAGAGGATCGCCCACGTCCTTCTGCCGAAGGACTACGTGAGGTTCCTCCTCGGGGACTCGCTCGCCACGGACGTGAGCGATGCGTCGGGCACGGGGCTGTTCGACGTCGGGGCGCGGGAGTGGTCATCGGTGATGCGGGAGGCACTGGGGATTCCGGCCTCGTGGCTGCCAACGGTCTTCGAGTCCCCGACGGTGTGCGCGACGGTGTCGGCCACGGCGGCGGCGGCAACCGGCCTCCCCCAAGGCCTGCCCATCGTGGCAGGCGCGGGAGACCAGGCCGCCCAGGCGGTGGGCATGGGCGCCGTACGGCAGGGCACCGTGGGTGTCACCCTCGGGACGTCTGGCGTCGTGTCCGCGGCGAGCGCCCACCATCGACCAGAGCCTCAGGGCCGCCTCCAGGCCTTCTGCCATGCGTCCCCAGGGCTGTGGCACCTCATGGGGGTGATGCTCAGCGCCGGTGGCAGCCTCCGCTGGCTTCGAGACGCGCTGGGTCCTTCGGGCCATGATTCCTACGATGACCTCTGCGGGCAGGCATCGGCGGTGCCGCCTGGTTCCGACGGCCTCGTCTTCCTCCCCTACCTCTGCGGCGAGCGTACCCCTCATGTGGACCCATGGGCACGGGGCGTGTTCTTCGGGCTCACCCCTCGGCACGGCAGAGGCCACCTCGTCCGCGCGGTGCTGGAGGGGGTCGCCTTCGGGCTCCGGGAGTGCCTCGACCTCGCCCTCGGCCTGGGGGTCCCCGCGCGCCAGATCGTGGTGTCCGGGGGCGGGGCCCGCAGCCGGCTCTGGTGTCAGATCCTTGCGGACGTGTTCGAACGCCCTGTCTCAGCCGCCTCCGTGGCATCCGGGGCGGCCTACGGCGCGGCCATGCTCGCCGGTGTGGGTGCTGGGGTGTTCCCCGACGTCGCACGGGCGTCCGAGGCCGCCGCGCGCCTCGACCACCCGGTGTCGCCTGGCACGGCGTCCGAGGTCTACCGCAGGGCCATGGTGACCTACGCGTCCCTCTACGAGGCCCTCGCGCCGCTGTTCAGGGCCTATGCCCCTCAGGAGGCCTCATGAACCTCCTCGCTCCCCCTCGATTCGCGCTCGCGAGCCTGCCCACCCCGATCCACGATCTCCCGAGGCTGTCCGCGGTCCTGGGGGGACCCCGCATCCTCGTGAAGCGGGACGACCTCACGGGGCTCGCCTTCGGCGGCAACAAGACGCGCAAGCTCGAGTACCTCATCGCCGACGCGCTCCGGTGTGGTGCCGACACCGTCATCACCTCGGGTGCGATGCAGTCGAACCACTGCCGCCAGACCGCGGCCGCCGCAGCGAGGGCGGGGCTCGACTGCCATCTCGTCCTCGAAGGCCCCCCGCCTGACCATCCGACCGGGAACCTCCTCCTCGACCACCTGTTGGGCGCGTCGGTGCACTGGGCCGGCCGGTACCGACGCGGGGAGACGATGGGAGAGGTCGCAGAGGCCCTGCGCCGAAGAGGGAAGAGGGTATACCCCATCCCCTACGGGGGATCTAACCCGCTCGGAGCGGCCGCCTACGCGATGGCGATGGTCGAACTGACGCAGCAGCTCGTCGCAGAGCGCCTCTCGGTCGACCTCATCGTCGTGGCGTCGAGCTCGGGGGGAACGCAGGCAGGGCTGACCGTGGGCGCTCGCTTCGCGGGCTTCGGGGGTCAGATCCTCGGCATTAGCGTGGACAAGGGAGAGGCAGACCCGGTCCCCTACGAGGACCACATGGCATCCCTCGCCAACGGGGTCGCGGAGCTCCTGGGGCTGGGGGTGCGGTTCACCGAGGACGACTTCTGGGTCGACTATGGCTACCTTGGCGGAGGGTACGGGGTCCTGGGGGACCGCGAGAGGGAAGCCATCCTCCTCGTCGCGCGCACGGAAGGCGTGCTCCTAGATCCGGTGTACACGGCCAAGGCCATGGGCGCACTCGTCGACATGGTGAGGCGCGACCTCGTGGGGGAGACGAAGACGGTCTTGTTCTGGCACACCGGCGGGGGACCCTCTCTGTTCGCCTACGTGAGGGACCTCCTCGTGCACGGACTCAGCCCTCCCGACGCCCCCCAAGGCTAGCATCCCCCTTCGTTCGTCACGGTCATGCCCTGTCCAAAGGAGGACTCCCGTGCCGGGTCACCTCTGGCGCCATCTCCTGCGTCGTGGCCTGCTCGCCCTTCTCGGTGTGGGCTTCGCCGCCCGTGCGGCGCCGCGTGAGCAAGCCGTGTCCCCCTCTCCGGCGCCTCCGTCCTGGAGCAGGAACCTCGCCCTCTATGAGGTGAACCTCCGGCAGTACTCGCCTTCCGGATCGTTCAAGGACTTCCAGACGCACCTCGTTCGGTTGAGGGACATGGGCGTCGGTATCCTCTGGTTCATGCCGATCCACCCGATCGGAGACCTCCACCGGAAGGGAACCCTCGGGAGCCCCTACTCGGTGAAGGACTACCGCGGGGTGAACCCTGAGCATGGGACCCTCGACGACTTCAAGGCGCTCGTGCGCGCGGCCCACGAGCTCGGCATGTACGTGATCATCGATTGGGTGGCGAACCACACCGCCTGGGACAACCCGCTCGTGGCCGAGCATCCCGAGTGGTTCACGAGAGACAGGAGGGGGCGACTCGTGTCCCCGGTACCGGACTGGAGCGACGTCGTGGACCTCAACTACGAGGTGCGGGCGGTGTGGGACTACATGATCGACGCGATGTGCTTCTGGGTCCGCGAGGCCGACATCGATGGGTTCCGCTGCGACGTGGCGGGGATGGTGCCCACGGAGTTCTGGAAGGAGGCGCGGCAGGCGTTGGACGCCCTCAAGCCGGTGTTCATGCTCGCCGAGTGGGACTCCCCCGACCTCCACCCTTGGTTCGACATGACGTACGACTGGAAGCTCTACCGCCTGTTCAACGCCATCGCCTCCGGCCAGAAGAGGCCCTCCGCCATCTTCACCCATCTCCGTCGCGACGCGAGGCGCTATCCCCCCGATGCCTACCGGATGCGGTTCACCTCCAACCACGACGAGAACTCGTGGAATGGGACCGAGTACGAGCGGCTCGGAGACGGGGCAGAGGCGTTCGCGGTCCTCACGTGCACCCTCCCCGGCATGCCGCTCATCTACACCGGGCAGGAGGCAGGGCTGGATCGCCGCCTCCGGTTCTTCGACAAGGACCCCATCGTCTGGCAGCCCCACCGCATGGCGGAAGTGTACGCAACCCTCCTCTCGTTGAAGCGGCGTACCCCGGCCCTCTGGAACGGGGCGCAGGGCGGCAGGTTCGTCCCCCTTGAGGTCGACGGTTCACGCGAGGTGGTGGCCTTCGCGCGGGAGCACGAGGAGAAGAGCGTCCTCGTGGTGGTGAACCTCTCGCCCCGGCATCGGCGGGTGGTAGTTCGGGTGCGAGGCCGCGAGGGCCTCTACACGGACGTGAGCGAAGGCTCCCTCGTCCCCCTGGGGCCTCGGGCCGAGCTCGACCTCGGCCCCTGGGGCTGGCGGGTCTACGTCGGGGAGTCCTCGAAGACCCCGGGTCTGACCACTCCGTCCTCCATCATGAACTGACCTCGGGCCATCACGAACCGGATCCGCCAGTCCTCGTCAACGAGCACGATGTCCGCGTCGGATCCAGGCGAGATTTCCCCTTTGCCGGCCAGCGCGAACGCCCGCGCGGGGTTGACCGTCGCCACCGAGAGCGCCGCCTGGATCGGCACGCCCTCGTGGACGATGGCGTCGACGATCTCCTCGAACACCGTGCGCGGCTGGCCGATCTCCAGCCGCAGGAGCCTGCCCTGGGCATCGAACAGGGGGAGGCTGCCGTTGCCGTCGGAGCTGAACGTGATGCGGTCGAGGGGCACGCCCGACGCGAGGAGGCGTGCGAGGGCTGCACTCGGCTTCGTCTCGTCATCGGGGAAATAGCGGTACGAACTCGTGGTAATGTCGATTCGGCCGCCCCTACGCCCGAACTCCTTGGCGTCCTCGAAGATCCAGGCGTTGCGGTTCATGTGGGTCGGCATGAACTGTCCGATGGGGATGGCACTTCGCTCGATCGCGCGGTAGATCGGCCGCAGCGGGTCACGCACGTCGCCCATGTGCAGCTGGACGATGCCCGCCTTGCCCCCGAGCATCCCCCCGACGCGCGCCTTGCTCGCGAGGTCGGCGAGGTCTTCGGGGGAGACGAACGAGGCGCGGTGGTCGGAGATCGCCACCTCCCCAACCCCCACCACCTCCTCCACGAGGGCGAGGTCACGCCCGACGTCGCCGGTGATCGTCGGGGGAGGGAACTGGTAAGCCCCCGTGAGCATCCACGCGGAGAGCCCTTGGGCACGCAACGACTTCACCTTCATCAACACCGCCTGGGGCGTGCGGGTGTACCCATCCGTGCCGAGGCATCCGATCACCGTGGTGATCCCGCCCCGCACGAGTTGGGACACGGTGACCTCGGGCGTGCGCGTCGAAGGGCCTCCTTCTCCCCCCGCTCCCGCGACGTGGACGTGGCCATCGATCAGGCCGGGGAAGGCGATCATCCCTCCGCACCGCACCTCTCGAGACACCAACGACGAGGACGGGATCTCGTCCAGTGCGGTGAGGGCGAGGACGCGGCCACCGCCGACCACGATGTCGGCCACGCCGCGCGGCGTGGGCGTGAATACCCTCGCTCCTCGGAGGATGCACAGCCCTTCCATCGCGGCTACCTCTGGTCCGAGTAGCGGGCCACGAGGGTGGGGGCGATCTCGACGAGGAAGGCCGCGGCCAGGCGCTCGTCCTGAGGGAGAGAGGCCCCAGGATCCTCCAGACTCCGGCGGGTCTCACCTTCGAGGATGGTCGGCTTCCCACGCCACGGCTGCACGACGGCACGCGCGCCCTCAGGCACCGCGTCGAACCGGCGAGCTGGATCCAGGAGCACGATGGTGACCCCTTCGGGAACCCCGCCGATAGGCCACGCGTCAGCGGCGACGAGGAGCCAGCCATCGTTCTCGAGGTCCCTCGCGAGGATCCTCTGCGCCTCTGCCGGCGCGAAGAGGCAGGCGACGTCCGCGAAGGAGTAGCGGAGGCCATCGGCGACGATGTCCTTCTCAGGGTACTCGATGACCGCCGCGTCGAGGCTCTGGTGACGCAGGAGAGACGCCACCTGGTGCCATTGGGCCTCCTTCTTGGAGAAGAACGCACCGTCGATGAACAGCCCGTCGCGGGACGCGCTCCCGACGACAAACCCCTCTCTCGTCTTGAGCGCCCCGCACACGATCTCTCTGAGGGTGGTGGAGAGTCGGTCGAATACGACAATCGGGATGCGGCTGTGCCTGCGCGTGGGGAAGAGCGACCGCATGATGGTCCCCGGCACGTCCACCGAGCCTCCCTGCGCGGGCACCAGGTGCATGAACACGCCCGGTCCCGCGTTGATCTCGATGATGGACAGTGGGGACTCGCGCCACGACTTGCTGATGTCATCGGCGAGGACATCCACGCCGAGGCAGTGCACCTTGAGGAACGCCGCCACGTCCTCCGCGAGCTTGCGGTTGTCAGGATGGATCTCGTCCGTCACGTTGATGGACACGCCGCCGGCGGAGATGTTCGCCACCCGCCGGAGGAAGACCTTCACGCCTTTCTTCACCACCGAGCTCAACCGGAGGTCCTGGAGCCTCAGGTAGTCGATGAGGTCGTCATCGATCCTGATCTTCGTGAGGGCGGATCGGGCGTTGTCTCGGCGGGCGAAGGTCTCGTTCTCCTGATCGATGAGCTCCTCGATGGTGTGCTCGCCGTCGCCGATCACGTAGGCCGGCTCCCTCTTGAGCGCCGCCACGAACCTGCCCCCGACGGTGAGGAGGCGGTGATCGAACCCGGTGACGTGGGCCTCCACGATGATCCCGTCGCGTACGCCCGAGGCGAGGAGGCCGCGGAAGGCTCGCTCGAGCTCGCGGCTGCTCCTGATGTTCGTGGTCACGCCCTGCCCCTTGTGCCCGGCGACGGGCTTCACGACGAGGGGGAAGCCGACTTCCTCGGCGACGCGCAACGCCTGGGACAGGTCGTGGCACACGGCGCCGCGAGGGGTAGGCAGCCCCAGGTCGAAGAGGAAGTCCTTCACCATGTCCTTGTAGCAGGTGAACTCGGTGTCCTTGATGCTGTCGATGGAGAGTGTCGTGGAGCGTCCTCGGACCTGCCTGCGGCCGTAACCCCACTGGAAGACGTTCTCGTTGGGCAAGTATGCCATGGGAATCCCTGCCCTGAACCCGGCCTCGACGATGGAGTAGATGGTGGGGCCGCCGTAGAGGCTCCGGTCGAACCCCCGCTGGAGCCGCTTGAACTCCCGGTCGAAGGGGAAATCCCGCCCCTCGAGGGTGGCGTTGAAGAGGTCGAGGGTCACGTAGAGCGCGTCTTCACCGGTCGGCTCGTCCAGGAGTTGGACGGCCACCTCGTAGGTGCCGTCCCCCACGGGGATCGCCACCCACTCCTTCACGGCCAAGTCCATGTCCAACTGCTCGACCACGAGGAGCGATCTTGCGAACAGCTCCCCCACGTTCGCCGGCTCGGCGGGGGCATGGGGCAGGTAGCGACGGATGGCGGCGGCCAAGGCGGGCAGGTCACGCACGGAGTTGCCTCCCGAGAGGCGGAAACAGATCGCCTTGGTGGAGAGCATCCTGTTCGACCCACGGTAGACCTTCACGGCGTCGACACGAAGCGACATCGAACCCTCCTCACGGCGACAGGCCAGAGGCCCGCCGGTCGTGGATGAGAAGGCGCACGGCCCCGCAACGAGGCAGACCGCGCGCTCACGGAGCACTGGACGACGAACGGGCGCGAAGATATGATCCTGTGCGAGATCCACCAGAGTCGGAGGAGAGGATCATGAGCCCGCCGATACCCAGCCGTGAGCCGGCCATCCGCGTCCTCGTGGCCAGTGGGGATCTTCGGCTGCGGAAGCTGATGCGCATCGCCCTGGATGAGCTCGGCACCCTGGCCGAGGCCACCGATGGGATGACATTGATCCGGGAGGCCTACGCTGCCCATCCTGACATCATCGTGATCCACCGCGAGCTTCCTGACCAGGACGGCCTCCAGGTGTTGGCACGGCTGAAGCAGGAGCTCCAGAGGCCTCCGGTCGTGGTGGTGACACGGGGGACCGACGCGGATGCCCGGCTCGTCTGCTTCTCGGCCGAAGCCGACGACGTCTTGTCGATCCCCTTCGATGCACGGGAACTCAAGGCCCGGGTGGAGGCCGTGCTCCGGCGAAGCCGCTCCCGCACCCCCGTGATCAAGAACACCTTTGCGGAGACCCACTTGAGCCAGCTCGCCGGCAACGTGTTCGACACGTTCGTCGAGGGGCGGTCCAACCGCGCGGCGGTGGAGGCCGCCCGGGAGGTCGCGGAGTGGCCCGGCAGGCGGTTCAACCCCTTGTTCATCCACGGACCTCCCGGCACCGGCAAGACGCACCTGCTTGGCGCCATCGGCCACCACATCGCGGGGAAGTCGCCGGACCTGGTGCTGATCTACGTGTCGACCACCGACTACTCCAACGAGTACCTCTCCGCGATCGCCGCGGGGGAGCTTGAACTCTTCTGGACGAAGTACGCCCACGCCGACGTCCTCCTCCTCGACGATCTCCAGTACCTCGGTTCGGGGTCCCTCGTGGACGAGACGGCCAACATGATCCGTGACATGGCTGAGCATGGCCGACAGGTCGTGGTGAGTAGCGATCGGACCCTCGAGGATCTCCGACCGATGATCCGGGACCTTGGCTCGGTGCTCGAGAAGGGTCTCATCGCGAAGATCGACCTGCCCGACCGGGAGCACAGGTACCGGATCCTCCAGACCCAGGCCGTCATCAACAAGTGGAACCTCCCCGACGCCATGCTCCAGCTCATCGCGGACATGGTTGCCAGCGACGTGAGGGCCCTCCAGGGGGCCGCCCGCAAACTCGTGGCAATTCGGACGATCCAGGGTGGGGTCCTCACCTTGGAGGCCGCGAGGTACGCACTCCGGGACCTCGCCCGAGGAGAGGAGGTCGTCCAGGAGGCGGCGGCCCGGGTGAAGGCGCCGATGCCTTCGACGAAGCCCATCGAGTCGGGATCGTACGAGTTGGGGGCCACGGAAGAGCCAGAGCGCCCCGCGCGCCGGTCCCTTGACGTGCCGCGCAGACCCGCCCCTGCCCCCCCGTCTCCCCCTCGCC
>FWPV01004701.1_pt1 | contig 28377 bp, 24 predicted proteins | sample 2228371 | NCBI WGS metagenome assembly FWPV01 (sample SAMEA103939776, study PRJEB20133) | metagenome | reverse complement strand
CGCCCTTTCCATACGTCGGACTGCTTCTCTGGCTAGCTGGAAGGTAAGCCGCTCATCCGAACTGTGGGCGGCAATCAGCCCACCGCCAGATTTGACACAGCCCAGTGGCAACGCCTGAAACGCCAGCGAGCACAGGCCGCAAATGGGGATTCCAGCCCGCCCTGCCGGGGAGAAGTTGAAAACCGCCAGTCCGTTGAGCAGCGGCACCTCCTGGCGGGAGGCGCGGTATGCCGCTGGCCGCCCGCAGAACAGGCAGCTTTCCCCCACCAGTGCTGGCCCCCCAGAACGCCAGGAGCGCAGCACGCGGTCAGCGTAGGCCCGCTGCTTCTGCGCATCCGGACTGGAGGTATAACCCGCATTGTGGAAGACCATCCCGCGGGCAAGATTACGCATCGGCCCCGGGCGGGTGTAGCGCGCTTCCAGCCAGTCGGCGGCGCGTTCCAGATCGTCGGGGGTCAGTTCTTCCGGGTGGTTGCGCCGGGCCAGTGCAGTGAGCGCTGCAATTCCGACATCGACCAGAGCGTGGCCAGTGTAGGTAAGCACGGCCTGCCTCCTCCTGCGTTTGGGTGTTTCTGATATCAGTCTAGCCGCTGAGCGCGTGGGTGTCTTAAGTGGTTGTACTTAACCTGACACTTCGGAGTTCATGCACTACCTCGGAGGCCATCAACGCGTTTATCGAGTACTGCAATCCGATAGTAGGGTTGCCGAGGGCTATAGCGTGGGTGAGTTGCTCTGCCACTCAATACCGAATTGCCGAATCCGGTATTGAACCAGGATGTGGTGATGCAGTCGAACTACTATAGTAGGGACAACCGTCTCTGTCGGGTATGCTGGTTGCGGAAACAATCGAGTCCGGCAAGAACCCGCTCAGTATAGGGATGAACTCCTGCATGCAGGTTATGTCGGGCTTTGTTGGCAGAGAAACTTGGTTGTACGGGTTGGGAGATGGCGGGTAGGAAATGGCGGAGATTGCACAGGTTTGGGGTGCAAAAAAAACGCGGCTACGAGTGAGATTTTCCCTCGTAGCCGCTACGGGAGCGACGGGATTCGAACCCGCGATCTCCGGCTTGACAGGCCGGCATGTTAACCGCTACACTACGCCCCCAGTCAACGCGGCGCATTATAGCAGCGCCCTACTGGCCTGTCAATGGTTTTTCTGCCCGGTCACTTCGCCGCGGCAGGCTGGAATGTCCCGGCGACGCCCCTGGCTCTCTCCTGAAGCCGGCCCGCTGATCCCGCAAACGCGTTCAGGTTGGCTCCTGCGCTTGCTGACATCCGATCCAGTAAGGTAGTATGATCAACCCGTAGCCAAAGGACGGGTCCTATGGTTGTGACAGCTACCCGGCGTCTCGCGGCCTGGCGCGGGATTGCCAGCGATTTGTTTCTGCTGACTGTCGGCGGCATCCTGTCCGGAGTGTCGTTGAATGTCTTCTATGCCCCGTATGAAATTGCGCCCAGCGGTGTATCCGGCGTGTCGGTTATCCTCAATCATCTCATCGGCACACCGATTGGCCTCATGGTGCTTCTTCTGAATATTCCGATCCAGATTCTGGCCTATCGGATGCTTGGTGGCTGGCGGATTGTTCTCAAGACCGCTTATGTGGTCGCGATCTATTCTCTCGCGATCGACGTCCTGGCTCCTTATCTTCCGGCCAGCGGCATCACCAATGACCGTCTGTTGAGCGCCCTCTTTGGTGGCATCCTCGGCGGTATTGCCGGCGGGCTGGTCTACCGCGCCGGAGGCTCGTTTGGCGGTAGCTCGACCCTGGCGTTGATCCTCCAGAAGAAGCTGGGCACAGCTTTCAACTCGACTTATCTCTATACCGATGGCCTGGTGGTGACGCTGGCCGGTCTGGTCTTTGGCTGGGAAAGCGCCCTCTATGCGATTGTCGCCATCTATGTCGATGGTACCGCCGCCGATTACGTGCTGGAGGGGCCAAGTACCATCCGCACTGCGATGGTGATCACCAACCGACCGCAGGAAGTCGCCAGCCTGATCATGAGAGACCTGGGGCGTGGAGTCACCCAGTGGGCCGGGACGGGGATGTATACCGGCCAGGTCCGCCATGTGCTGTTCGTGACCGTTCGGCGTCCTGAAGTCGGCAATCTACGCCAGCTGGTATATTCGGTGGATCCGCACGCTTTTATGGTGGTGGGTCAGGGCCATACCGCCTATGGCGAAGGCTTCCAGTCCACGGAAGGACGATGATATTGACAGGCTGCCGGTGCCCCGGTATGGTGCGCTGGGGCGGCAGGATGTTGCTGCAGATCATCGAGACAGGTAGTAAAGGCGAACAGTCAGTATGATTCACAGGCAGCCTAAATCAGAACCAGGCAAACGGCGACGCGCCCCCCTCCCACAAACACGGCGCTTTGAAGCCAGCGTGATCGAAGGGCTGGAAGCCATCGCGCGCCGCGAAATGAGTTTCCACCTGGGCAGGCGAATCACCCTCCACCGCCTGCCTGCAGCCAGAAGCGCGCCGGGAACTTTTACTTTTGACTATACCGGTGGTGTGCGCGCCCTGCTGCGGATGAAGACCGTCCAGGCCATTTATCTGACTCGTTTGTATGACATCCCCCGCCCGCGTGCCCTGCTGGGGGATCAGGCCTTTCGATCATTGCTGCAGGATATCGCGCTGGTGCGTGCTGCTCATCCGCCACAGGCCTTCAGGACGTTTTTCATCAGCGCGGCTGGAGAAGATACCGCTGTGATGAAGCGCTTGCGGGCGGCGGTGGCGGAGGCCACAGGTCTGGGCGAGGGCGAGGAAGAAGGCGATCTGTTATTGCGGATGCGACGGCCACCGGGTGGGCGCGATGGCTGGGAGGTGTTGTTGCGCATCTCGCCGCGCCCCCTGGCGACACGCTCCTGGCGTGTGTGCGATATGGAAGGCGCGCTGAACGCCACGGTGGCTCATGCGATGATCCTGATGACCGACCCGCGGCCATTTGATGTGTTCCTGAACCTTGGCTGTGGTTCCGGCACCTTTCTGGTGGAGCGCCTGGCGGCGGGACCGGCCCGGCGTGTGCTGGGTTGTGATACCAGCCCGGAGGCGCTTGATTGTGCGCGGCAAAACCTGACGGCAGCCGGCTTTGCCCACCTTGTTGAGCTGCATGACTGGGATGCCCGGCAGCTCCCGCTGGAAGCCGCCAGTATCGATGCGCTGTGTGCTGATCTACCATTCGGTCACCTGGTGGGTTCCCACGCCGATAATCTGGTGCTCTACCCGGCGCTGCTTGCTGAGGCGGCGAGGGTCGCCAGACCGGGGGCGCTGTTCGCCCTGATTACCCATGAGATCCGACTGATGCAAACTCTGCTCGGCGAGACCAACACCTGGCGCGCGATTGGGGAACAGCGAATCGCACTTGGTGGCCTGAACCCGCGCATCTTCGTTTTGCAGCGGGTTTGAGCGCTACCCGGCAGGAGGGAGAGGATGCCCCGCTTGCGCGACCTCGGGCTTATACCTGGTTTCTTGCCGCCGGGAAGGAATAACGCCATCACCGATGTGCCCGGTGTCAGAGTCGGGCAGGTCACGCTGATCGCTGGCGATGGGCCGCTGCGGCCTGGCGATGGGCCGATCCGCACCGGCGTGACCGCCATCCTGCCGCATGCGGGCAACCTGTTTCAGGAAAAAGTGGTGGCAGCGGTGCGGACGTTCAACGGGTTTGGCAAGGCGCTGGGCTTTGAGCAGGTTCGTGAGCTGGGGGTGATCGAAACGCCGATCCTGCTGACGAACACGCTCAATGTCCCCCGGGTGGCTGATGCGGTCATCGAAGCTATGCTGGCCCAGAATCCGGATATCGGGGTGACGACCGGCACCGTTAACCCGATCGTTGCGGAGTGCAACGATGGTTTTCTGAACGACATCAGGGGGCGGCATGTCCGCACGGAGCATGTGCTGGCTGCGCTGCAGGAGGCGACCGGCGGGCCGGTCAGGGAGGGCGCCGTTGGTGCCGGTACAGGAACCGGCAGTTTCGGTTTCAAGGCCGGGATTGGCACTGCTTCACGCCTGACTTCAGCCGGATACACCGTCGGTGTGCTGGTGCAAAGCAATTTCGGAGCGCGACAGCACCTGCAGATCATGGGTGTGCCGGTTGGCTGGTACTTCCGCGATCGGTTGTTACCGGCAAGCACGCCGGGACCTGGTTCGATCGTGATCGTCCTGGCGACCGACGCACCGCTGACCTGCCGCCAGCTGGGTCGGCTGGCGAACCGGGCAGCGCTGGGACTGGCCCGCACCGGTGCCGTGGGCGCCAGCGGTAGCGGTGACTTCGTGATCGCTTTTTCCACGGCCAACCGCCGCCTGCATCGTCCCGCTGAATCCATAAAAAACCTGCAGATTGTTGTTGAGGAGGACCCGACGACGATCGACGCGTTGTTCCTGGCGGTCGTGGAGGGGGTGGAGGAGGCGGTGCTCAATTCGCTGGTCGCCGCTACCACCATGACTGGCCGTGATGGCCACGTGCTATACGCCCTGCCGCTTGATGAACTGGCCGACTTGCTGCACCAGTACGGTCGCCTGGCGACCTGAGTCAGGCCGGCGGCCTGGCAACTGTTGCGTGGGCCGAAAAACGTCGGGTACCATTGGCTACAGGCGGTGGTGAGGAGAGCAACATGACTACAATCAAGATCGCGCCATCCCTCTTATCGGCGGATTTCACACGCCTGGGCGAACAGGTGCGTGAGGCAGAAGCCGCTGGCGCTGACATGATCCATATCGATGTGATGGATGGGTGCTTTGTCCCCAACATCACGATGGGGCCGCTGGTTGTGGCGGCTGTTCGCCGGGTGACGACGTTGCCGCTGGACGTGCACCTGATGATCGTGGAGCCGGAGCGTCATGTGGAGGCGTTTGCCGCCGCCGGGGCCAGTACCCTGACCGTTCATGTTGAGGCCAGTACTCACCTCCACCGTACGCTGGAGCACATTCGCGGTCTGGGTGTCCGTGCCGGGGTGGCCCTCAACCCGCATACGCCGGTCGTGATGATCGAGCATGTCTACGATTTGCTGGATCAGGTGCTGGTGATGACGGTCAATCCCGGCTTTGGCGGGCAGAGCTTTATCCCGGCGACAATGCCCAAGATTCATGCCGTGCGGGAGCACAGTGAGGTGTTGGGACGCCCTCTGGATATTCAGGTTGATGGCGGGATCGCGCCGGAAACCGCAGGGAAAGTCGTTGCTGCTGGAGCGAATGTGCTGGTGGCCGGCAACGCGATTTTTGCTGCGTCGGAAGGGATCGCTGGCGCAATCCAGGCGATTCGTGCTGCTGGGAGGGCGGCCCTCCCCGGCGCTCACTGAGAAGTCTCGCTTACAGGAAACAGGCTGCAAAACAAATAGCCCCGTCAGGGCGGGGCTTCGGTACTTGCCAGGCTCCTGTGGGGTTACGCTTCGTCTTTGACCAGGGTCTTCAGGCAGCGCATGCACACGTTGCGGCTGACGAGGCGGCCATCGACCATAACCTTAACCCGCTGGATGTTGGGCTTGAACTGGCGCTTGGTTGCCCGCATGGAGTGACTGCGGCTGTTGCCGTGCAGGGGCGTCTTGCCACAGTAATCGCACTTCGCCATGGTGAATGCCTCGTTTTTTGATCCACGCACTTGGAAACTCACGGCCTGGATGCTACCATAGCCCCCCGGCTTTGACAAGGGTCAGCCGCCTGGGGCGCGTACACAACAACCAGTTGCCACCCGAACTCAGCAGCGTGTAGTTTGTCGCTGGTCTGCTATAATTGAAGGTGTTTGTGGCGGCGACCGTTCCGGCCTGTGGGCGCTACTGTCAGCGGGCGACTGGGTCGGTTGCTCCAACAGTTGATTGGATCAATGACCATGACCCAAGAACAAGTCATTCCTGGCGACATTCATATTGCTCCGGCGGTCATCGCAGCGATTGCTTCCCGCGCGGCGCTCCAGAGCTATGGGGTGGTGGGAATGACCATGCCCAACCTGGCTTCGGAAGTTGCTGCGGTGCTGTCGCGGGATGTGCATCGTGGTGTTGAAGTTACGATCAACAATGGGGAAATCACCATTGATCTGTACGTTATTATCGAGTATGGTACCCGAATCGCCACTGTCGCCAACAGCCTGATCAACGCCGTTCGCTATCAGGTGGAGAAGACCGTTGGCTCCCCGGTCGCTCAGGTGAATGTCCATGTTCAGGGTCTGCGTGTGACACACCCTGACTCCTGAGTTTGAGCGCAGCCACAGAGAGAACCGACGTATGACCGAGCAGATGCCGACCCAAGACCCGTGTCTCAGGCTGGATGGCCAGCAACTCAAGCAATTGTTGCTGGCGGGCATGTCCTGGCTGGAACAGCACTATCAGATCGTCAACCAGCTGAATGTCTTCCCTGTGCCGGATGGCGATACCGGGATCAACATGCTGCTCACCATGCAGAGTGCCTACGCCGAGATTGCCGAGCTGGAAGACACCCATGTAGGGACAGTGGCGCGGCGCTTTGCCAAAGGCGCGGTGAATGGTTCCCGCGGCAACTCCGGGGTGATCCTGTCCCAGATCTGGCGCGGTTTTGGGGTTGCACTGCGTGAGTCAGAGACTGTGGATGCCGCCGGGCTGGCCAATGCCCTGCAGATGGGCACCACCTTTGCCTATGATGCCGCCCCCAAGCCTGCCCGCGAAGGCACTATTCTGACGGTGGCACGGGAGGTTGCTGAACGGGCGCAGGCAGTCACGCGGGAAGAAACCGATATCGTCCGCCTGTTTGAGATTCTGGTGGTGCAGGCGAACGAAACACTGCAGCGCACGCCCGAACTATTGCCGATCCTCAAAGAGGCCGGCGTGATCGATTCCGGCGGGCAGGGGCTGACTTACATCCTGGAGGGTATCTTGCGCCAGTTGCGTGGCGAATCGCTGGCTTCCGAGCTGACAAAGACGGCGGCAGGCGTCCCCTCCCATAAGCCAGCCCATGTGATGAGCGCCACAGAGTTCGGGCATCCCTACGATGTGCAGTTGCTCCTGACCGGTGAGCAGCTTGACGTGGATCGCATCCGCGCTGCCATCCAGGCGATGGGCGATTCGGCAATTGTCACCAGTGACGGGGAAACAACCGTCAAAATCCACGTCCATGTTTACGATCCCGGCCAGCCAATCAGCTACGCGGTCAAGCTGGGCGTGGTCAGCGATGTGGTCGTGGAAAACATGTACGAGCAGTATCTGGAGAATATTGGCGCTCAGCAGCCGTTCCAGGCGCCTCCGGCACCGAGTGTGGAGCTGCTGCCAGATGACGTGGCGGTGATCGCAGTGGCGCCGGGCGACGGCCTGGCGCGCATCTTCTACGAGCAGGGGGCAGCCCGGCTGGTCAGCGGCGGCCAGACCATGAATCCCAGCACGGAAGAGATCTACAAGGCTCTGAGCGATGTGCCGGTGAACAAGGCGATCATCCTGCCCAACAACAGCAACATTGTCCTGGCGGCCCAGCAGGCCGTCCGCAAGGCGCGGAACAAGGAGGTCGTGGTTGTCCCCAGCAAGAACATCCCGCAGGGGATCGCGGCCATGCTCTTCTACGCGAACGCCCGCCTGCACGAAGATCGTCGCGGGGACCTGGCCTATATTGCTGAAGGCATGACCGCTGCTCTGGATGATGTTGTGGCCGGGGAAGTGACGGTGGCTGTGCGCAGCGTCGAGATGGATGGCGTCAGAGCCAGAGCCGGGCAGGTGATCGGCCTGCTGGAAGGCAAGATTGTGGCGGCCCATGATGATCTCGGCCAGCTTATGCATGATCTGATTGGCAAGCTCGACAGCAACACCTATGAGTTGGTGACCCTCTACTACGGTGCGGATGTCAAGCCAAAGGATGCTGAGGCCCTGGCCGAAGTGCTGGCTTCTACCTATGATTCGTTCACCTTTGAGGTCATTCCCGGTGGGCAGCCCCACTACTTTTACCTGTTGAGCGTCGAATGATCAGCGACCGGCTCTGTAGCAGGCGAGCGCCACGCGCTGGCGCACGGTGCAGCCAGGGAGGAGCCGGGCGGCACTCACGATCTGAGGGGGAGACGCTTGGTTAAAGTCAGTATTGTTACGGACAGTTCGGCGCAGTTTCTTGATCCGGCGTTTGTCAGTCAGCATGATATTGCGGTTATCCCGGCGAAGATTCGCTTCGGGGAGCGTGTCTTCCGGGAAGGGGTTGATCTGGACGCGGAAGGGTTCTTCCGTCATGTCCTGACCGAAGGGGCACCACCCCCGACTCTGGAGGCTCCTACTGTCGCCGAATACATTGAACTCTTCGGGAGGCTGGCGCAACAGGCCGATCATATCCTTGTGCTGCCGATGGCGAGCGGCCTGAGCCAATCCTACCAGAATGCGCAGACGGCAGCGGAGCTGATGCGTGGGCGCTCGGATATTGTGGTCATCGATTCGCTGACCACGTCGGTTGGCCTGGCCTTTCTGGTGGAAATTGCCGTCCAGGCCGCTGAGAGCCAGCTGCCGCTGGAGCAGGTCGTCCGGTTGGTGCGCGCTGCAGTCCCCCGGATCTACAGCGTGTTCTATGTGGAGACGCTGGATTATCTCTTCCGGGGGCAGCTGATTGGCGAGGCACAGGCCATCCTGGGTGGGATTCTGGGCATCAAGCCATTCCTGACGATCGAAGACGGCGGTCTGGTGCCCATGGAGAAAGTGCGAACGCGGGCCCAGGCTGTTGACAGGCTGATCGAATTCGTCACCGAATTTGCCGAGATCCAGCACCTGGTTATCGTGCAAAATACCACGCACAGCACCGAGCAGACGCGCCTGATCCAGGATCGGCTGGCGCTGGAATTCGGTGGCCGCGATTTCCCGGTGATCAGGTACGGCCCTTCGCTGGCCACACATCTTGGCCCGGATGGCGTGGGGATCGTGATCTGCGAAGCGGAAGAAGAGGTGTAGCGCGTGGCAACGCTCAAAGTACTGGCGGACAGTGTCTGCGATGTGCCGGGCGATCTTGCCAGACGGCTGGGGATCACGCTCATCCCGGCGGTGGTGATCATCGATGGCCAGAGCTATCTGGATGATGGCCAGCAGATCACGCGCGAGGCATTCTATGACCTGTTGCCTAACCTGACGCAGTTGCCGACAACTGCTGCCTGCCCGCTGGGACTGACACGCGAGATCATCGCCCGCGAGGCTGCTGAAGCCGATCACCTTATTCTGATTGCTGCCCCGGCTCACCTGAGCGCGATTTACAACAACTTTCGCCTGGCCGCAGAGGAGATCATCCCCGGCCGTTATACCCTGATCGATTCCGGGCAGGTAACCATGGGGGCCGGCTTTCAGGTCATCCGGGCGGCGGAGATGGCGGCTGCCGGGGCCAGCGCGGCCAAGATCGCCTTGGCGCTGGAACGAATGCGTCCCCGTGTGCATGTCTTCGGGGCGCTCAATACGCTGGAAAACCTGCGCCGCAGCGGGCGGGTCGGCTGGGTCACGGCGATTGCCGGTCGGCTGTTGCAGATCAAACCGGTGGTTCAGTTGACCGAAGGGAATGTAAAATCCCTGGATAATGTTCGTACCTTCAAGCGCGCTGCCGGGCGGCTGGTGGAAATGGCCCGTCAGTACGCACCTCTGGAACGGTTGGCCATTCTGCACACCAACAACCGGCCGATGGCTGAGGAACTGCACGAGACGCTGGCAGATGTTGCACCCCGTGGTGAGACGTTGATCGTTAATGTCAACCCGGCGCTGGGCACCCATGTTGGGGCTGCGGCGCTGGGGCTGGCGCTGGTGACAGCCGGATAGGTAAGCTGGGACGCATATGCCTTCAGCACTTGAAACTTTGATGAAGATCCTCAAGCTCGAGCGCGAGCAGGGTTACAGGAACACCGCCGTGATTGGCGGCCTGGGCGCGTTCACGGAGAAGTGGCAGTCTGATGCTCACGCCCAGGCCCGGCGCCCGGAGCATCACGCCCTGGTGGACGAGCTGGCCGATCTGTTGCGCCGTTACGAGCAGATTCCCAGCCATGAGGAACGCCACGAGGCGGTCAAGTACATGATCGGGCGCATCACTGGACGTATTCCTGCTCCCGGCGCTCCCGCGCCCCGGCTGCCAGCTGCACCGTCGCTCCCTGAGCGGCGGCCCGTCCCGCCTTCTATGGCATCCCCGCCTGAACGACGGGAACCGGTCACGGATGCCCGACCGGCGCAGCCACCGGCAGATCGCCCTCCGGCTGAGCCGCCTGCCACCGCAACGCCAGCGGCTGCCATAGCACCAGCGCCGGTTGAGCTGCCTGCCCCGGCGGAGCTTCCGCCGGAGACCGGGCAGCTGGCGACAGAGGCGGTTCCGCCGATTTCGGACTCTGCCCCCCTGGAACCGATGGCGCCCACCGGCTTCGAAGAATCGCTGGGGCCGATTGAGCAATCGCGACCGAAGCCACGACGCAAGCCGCGCCGCCCGCGTGAACTGGCCGAGGAGCTTGATCTGCTCAGAGGGCTGGAAGCGCCGGTGACCGTCGTGGAGGGCGTCGGTGAGAAGCTGGCTGAGAAGCTGGCGCAGCTGGATATCCGCACGGTGGGCGATCTGCTGTACCATGTGCCGCGCCGTCACGATGATTACACGCGCCTGCTCCCGATCAATCGCGCCCGGCCCGGCGATGTGGCGACGTTGATCGGCACAGTGATCAGCAGCCAGGTCTTCAAGGGGCGTAGCGGTCGCCAATCCTTGCAGATTGTCATGGATGATGGCACGGCGACCCTGACCGTCTTCTTCTTTGGACAGCCGTATTTACAGAATCAGCTCAAGCGGGGGGAACAGGTGGTTGTCAGCGGACGGGTCGAGCAATACCTGGGCCGTCTGTCCATGAACAACCCGCAGTGGGAATTGCTGGAGTTCGATAACCTGCATACGCGGGCCATTGTCCCGGTCTATCCGCTGACCAAGGGGCTATCTGCGCGGACGATGCGCCGGATCATGAAGGGTACGGTCGATTACTGGGCGCCGCGTCTGCCGGATTACCTGCCGGAAAGCGTGCTGGATCGCGCCGGGCTGGTCGACCTGGGCTGGGCGCTGCGCCAGATACACTTCCCGGAACACTGGGATTACCTGCGCTATGCTCGTGAACGGCTGGCCTTTGATGAGTTGTTCCTTCTGCAGATGGCCATGCTGGTTCGGCGCCGTGCCTGGCAGAAGGAGCCAGGCGTGCCCCAGCCGGTGACCGATGCCTGGCTGTCCGGCGTGCTGGCCAACCTGCCGTTCCCTCTGACGGCGGCCCAGGAGCGCGCCCTGGGCGAGATTCGCGCCGATCTCGCCCGCGCCGTGCCCATGAATCGCCTGTTGCAGGGGGATGTGGGCTCGGGCAAAACCATTGTGGCCGCCCTGGCCATGTTGATGGTGGTGGAGAATGGCGGTCAGGCGGCGCTGATGGCGCCGACCGGCATCCTGGCTGAGCAGCATTTCCGGGCGATCACCCGGACATTGGCCCTTTTGATGCCGCAGCGGGAGATCGCTGTCCGCCTGCTGACCGGGGCCACGCCTTCCGCCGAACGCGCTGACACCCTGGCGCGGCTGGCGGCAGGCACGGTGTCCATCGTGATCGGTACGCACGCCCTGATCGAGCCGGATGTGGACTTCGCCAACCTGACCCTGGCGATCATCGATGAACAGCATCGCTTCGGGGTGGCGCAGCGCGGTTTACTGCGCGGCAAGGGGACAAACCCGCATCTGCTGGTGATGACGGCCACGCCCATCCCGCGCACGCTGGCCCTGACCATTCACGCTGATCTTGACCTGAGCGTGATCGATGAACTGCCACCTGGCCGTACACCGGTCGAAACGCACCTGCTGACTGAACTGGAGCGTGAGCGCGCTTACAGTTTCATCGATCAGCAGATCGCACGGGGACACCAGGCGTTCATCATCTACCCGCTGGTGGAGGCGGAAGAAGCGGAGGATGAAACCCGCGCCGCCGTTGATGAGTATGAGCGCCTGAGCCGCGAGATTTTCCCGCGGCGGCGGCTGGGTCTGCTGCATGGGCGAATGAGCGCCGAGGACAAGGATGCCGTGATGGCGCGCTTCCAGGCGGGTGAACTGGACATCCTGGTCAGCACGTCAGTCGTGGAAGTCGGTATCGATGTGCCTAATGCCACTGTGATCCTGGTCGAAGGCGCCAACCACTTTGGCCTGGCCCAGCTTCACCAGTTCCGAGGCCGGGTGGGGCGCGGGCCGCACCCGTCGTACTGCCTGTTGATTGGCGATACCGATGGAGATAATGCCCGTACTCGCCTGGAGGCGATGGTCCGCACCACTGACGGCTTCGAGCTGGCGGAGATCGATTTTCGCCTGCGCGGTGCGGGTGACCTGTTCGGTACGCGCCAGAGTGGCTATGCCCTGCGCTTCCGCTTTGCTGAGGCCTTCAGCCCGGAGCTGGTTGCACTGGCCCAGCGCGAGGCGCGTACACTCCATGCGGAAGACCCCGATCTATCGCTGCCGGAGCACCGCCTGCTGGCGGAACGCATCGCCATGTGGCGGGCGGCAACGGCGGACTTGAGTTAAGCCATCAGCCGGGAGAGAGCATCTATGCGCCGGGCGTTGTACCCTGCTTCCTTTGACCCGATCCACTACGGCCATATCGATATCGCCATGCGGGCTGCCCGCCTGTTTGATGAACTGGTCGTGGCTGTCTATGACCGGCCTAACAAGCGCCTGTTGTTCAGCGCGGAGGAGCGGCTCAAACTGGTTGAAGAGTCACTCCGCCACATCCCCAATATCCGATTTGCGATCTATAGCGGATTGACTGTAGACTATGCGCAGAAAGTGGGCGCAATTGCCATTATTCGCGGCCTGCGCGTGTTTTCGGATTTTGAGCTGGAATTCCGCATGGCGCTGGCCAATCGCCGTCTGGCGCCCAGTCTGGAGATCGTCAATCTTATTGCCGGGGAAGCGTATGTCCATCTGAGCTCCAGCACTGTGCGCGAAATCGCCTCGCTGGGTGGGGAGGTCAGCACAATGGTCCCTCTGCACGTCCAGCAGGCGCTGCGCCGCAAGTTCTCTGAGATGCGGCAGAATGGCGACAACCCGGTGTACATGGTCAGTATGACCGACTGATTCGGGGGAAGGGAGTCTTGATATGGATATTCTGCACCTTGTTGACCGCCTCGAGGATCTCATTGATGAGGGGCGGCACATCCCGCTCAGTAAGTACACGATGATTGACGAAGAGCGCGCCCTGGAGATCATCGACCAGATGCGCATTTCGATCCCGGAAGAGATCGAGAAAGCGAACCGGGTACTCCAGCAGCGCGATCGCCTGATGGCTCAGGCCAACGAAGAGGCTGCCCGCCTGGTGGAACTGGCCCGCGAGCGTGGCGACAGCCTGATTTCTCGTGAAGCGATCGCCCAGGCCGCTCAGAGCCGTGCCGCCAATATTCTGGAGCAGGCTCGCCAGGAAGCTGAGGCGATTCAGGCTGACGCTGACAAGTACGTGATGGAAGTACTCAGCGAACTGGAAAGCCAGCTGATCCGCACGCTGACCGTCGTCCGTAATGGCATCAACACCGTCAACCAGCGTCAGGCAGCTACGCACCAGGCGCAACGGCCTGCTGAAGCGGAGACATCGGTTCAATCTTCGGTTGCCGTCGCTGCCGATCAGGCGGCCAGCTAAGCCAGGTCGGTGTATTGGGTCAGGCAGGCCAGGTATAAAGGATACTTCCCTTCCTCCGGATGGCAGGTTACTGGCTGCCTGTTGTTTGGGTGGGAACAGGGCTGCGCGCAGGCGCGCCCTGTTTTGTTTTGCGGCGGGCTGGCAGGAGGTGGATCAGTCCCCTGTCTCCCGGGTTGGCTGATTCGCTATGTCCATTGGCGGCAGGCCCAGCCGCTGCGGATGGGTGTAGACGCGCATGCTATTCTGGCGCACATAGCCAACGACACATATCTGCCAGGCATGGGCCAGGCGGACGGTCATACTGGTGGGCGACGTGTGGCTGGCGACAAGCGGCACGCCCATCATGCGCGCTTTGTTAAGCATCTCGGAGCTGATCCGGCCGCTGGTGACCAGAAACCGGTCACGGGTATCAAAGCCGGCCTGTAACGCCTTACCGGCGATCTTGTCGATGGTGTTGTGACGACCCACATCTTCTGCAGCCAGCAGCAGGCCGCTCTCGTCGCCCGGTTATAAAGATGGGCGGCGCTTTTCATCGCCCGCATCAGTTCAAAGATCGTCTCCGGTGTGGTGGCGCGGTTGGTCTGCAGTGGCGGATGGACGCGCTGAAGATCCTGAAAGGTCACCCCGCCGCTGCAACCAGAGGTCAGGACCATACGGCGTGGCGGGTTGAACTGGTTGCGGTTGAGGAAAATGTCCACCGCTGTGCGGCTGGCGTTGAGCCGGATCAGGCGGATTTCTTCCAGCGAGCGGATCACACCCTCGTTATACAGGAAGCCGATGGCCAGCGCCTCCTGATCCAGCGGGCTGCACATGAGGGTGGCCAGTTCTTGCGCGTTGACGAAGATGCTCAGGAGCATCTCGTCCACCACACCGCCGGGAACGGCCTCAAACCGGTCGCCGTTGAGGGTAAGGTAAGTGTAGGGGAAGGCGCCCGGCATCTGATAGTCCATGAGGCTATTTCACCTGAATCGGCCTGCGGCGGCGAGACATCCCCCGGCTGGCTTCCCGGATCTGATCGGGGGTGAGGCCCTGCTCCAATCCCCACTCAACCTTGGGTTTGAGGGCATTGGTCGGACAGACGCCCACGCATTGCCCGCAGAACACGCAGGTCGATTCCGGCATCGGGATGTCGAAGGCGGTCGTAATGTGGCTGTTAAAGCCACGCCCATCGATACTCAGGGCGAAGATGTACTGGGCGTCTTCCGCGCAGACCTGCATGCAGCGCCAGCACATCACGCATTTGTTATAGTCGCGGATGTAGAAGGCGTTGTCGTCCAGGAGAGGATGTTCACGCCTGCGGGCCTGCGGAAAGCGCTGCGGATCGGCGCCGTATTCCGCCAGGTAACGCTGGATCTCAGGTGCCTGGGAGAGATCGACCGCTGAAGCGAGCATCTCCAGGATGGTGCGCCGGCTGGTCAGGACGCGCTCGCTGGTTGTCTCCACTACCATCCCATCCTGACACGGGACAATGCAGGCCGGTTGCAGCAACCGCCCCCGGTTGACATCTACCACGCATAGCCGACACAGCCCTCGGGGGGTGGTGGCGTCATGGGCGCAGATGGTCGGAATGTCGATCCCTGCGCTGCGGGCCGCTTCCAGGATCGTGGTATTGGCTGGTACGGTGACCGGTTGGCCGTCAATCGTCAGCGTAACGGTTGAGGTCTGCTCTGCCATGGGATGCTCCTCCCTCGCCGAACACACGGAGCCGCGCTACGAGGCGAACAGTTCCGGCCACTGGCGCATGGCACTCAGGACGGCGGCTGCCGCCGTTTGCCCCAGACCGCAGAGCGAGGATTCGCTCATGGTCTGGCCGATATCGGCCAGACGCTGGCGATCACCGGGCAAGGGAGTTGCCAGCCGATCCAGAATTTCCTTCTGGCGCTGCGTCCCGAGCTGACACGGATAACACTTGCCGCAACTCTCATGCTGGAAAAATTCGCCGATCCGGCGCAGCACATCCTGCAGATCAACCGTGTTGTTAAAGACCATGATCGCGCCGGAGCCAAGCGTGCTACCGATGGCCCGCAGGTCTTCAAAGGTCAGGCGCACATCGATCTCCTCCGGCCTGAGGAACGTCCCTGCTGCGCCGCCCATCAATACGGCCTGTAGTTCGCCGACGACACCGCCGCATAACTCCTCCAATATGTGGCGGAGCGTGACTCCCAGGGGGATTTCGTAGACACCGGGCCGCCGGACATGCCCGCTGACAGCCACCAGCTTGATCCCTGTACTCAGATCAGTGCCCCACTGGCGGAACCAGCGTCCCCCGCGATTGATGATGCCGGGGACTTTGCACAGGGTCTCGACGTTGTTGATCACAGTTGGCTTGCCAAACAGACCATGGGTGGTTGGGAAGGGCGGCTTGACCCGCGGATAGCCACGCTTACCCTCAATGGCCTCAAAGAGGGCGGTTTCTTCCCCGCAGATGTACGCTCCCGCGCCGCGCCGGATCTCCACCTGCAGGGAGAAGCCGCTACCCAGAATATTCTCTCCCAGGTAACCGGCGGCTTCCGCCTCGGCGATGGCCGTCTGAAGGCGTTGGGTGGCCAGCGGGTATTCCCCCCGGATGAAAACATAGGCTTGCTCCGCGCCGATGGCATAGGCGCAGATGGCCAGCCCTTCCAACAGCAGGTGGGGGCGAATCTCCAGCAGTACGCGATCCTTGAAGGTGCCCGGTTCGCTCTCATCCGCGTTGCAGACGACATAATGCGGGCTGCCTGCTGCCCGTCGGGTGAATGACCACTTGAGGCCGGTAGGGAAGGCCGCGCCGCCACGCCCGACCAGGCCTGAGGCTTCGATCTTGGCGATGACTTCCTCCGGCATCAGGTCGCTGAGCGCCCGCTGTAATGAGCTGTAACCACCGTATTCAGCCAGCGTCTGTGCCCGATCAACTGGCACATCCCTGAGCAGGACGTTGGTCATGCTGCCGATCACGGCCTGATGGTTATGTGGCTGTCCCGCCAGGATGGCATCGATGTCGATCGGGGCATACTGCTGCTCGCCCACCCCCTGCCGGCTGACCAGCGCTGCCGGTGCATGTTCGCATAAGCCAAGACAGGTCGTGTGCTCAACCGTGTACTGGCCGTCAGGCGTTGTCTCTCCGGGCGCGATGCCCAGGCGGTGACAGAGGTGATGCAGGGCTTCATCAGCCCCGGCCAGACCACAGGAAGGGCTGGTGCATACCCGGATGATCGTCCGCCCGGTGGGTCGATCGTAGAACATACTGTAAAAACCTATGACACCGTAAATGTCCGCCTCAGGGACGCCCAGAGCGTTCGACAGAAGGTGAACGGCCTCCGGGTCAATGTACCCGCAGGCCGTCTGGACCGCCCACAGGGCGGGTAGCAGCGCATCGCGCCCGCGCCCGGCAAACTCCGCGACGATTTGTTCCAGCGTTGCCGGTTCCAAAGAAGTTGATGTGACCACCGGACAACCTCGCTTGGGCAAGAGAACGGACAAAGCCTTTTGGGCGAACTATACTCTACTGTAACCGAATCTCGCCGCTCTGAAAAGCACGGTTCCAGGAGGGGCAGAGTGGTCAGGAGGTCGGGCGCGGGTCGGTTGGTGCATGGAATAGGCAGGCAGATCGCTGATCGTCTTCGCCTGTTCTTTTCTGGTTGCAGGTGTGGCCTCGGGTTGCCGTAGACAGGAAGCACTTGATGGGCCGGACAGTGATGATTTATGATGGCCTGTGCGGGCTGTGCATTAGTTCGATGCGGGCCGTGCGCCGCCTGGACTGGCTGAAGCGGATCGACTATGTGGATGCCCAGGACTGGGGCAGAGTCGTGGAACAGCTATCCAGTCTTTCCGTTCGTCTTGACCAGGAGGCTGTTCTGGGCCTGATCCATGTTGTGACGCCTGATGAGCGGGTACATGTGGGATTCGCCGGCGTACGCGCCCTGGTGCGGGAGCTTCCCCTGCTGGTCTGGCTGTATCCGCTACTTGGTCTCCCAGGAGTTCGCTGGCTGGGGCCGAGGGTCTACGCCTGGATTGCTGCCAACCGTTATCGCTTCAACCAGCTGCTGGGGCGTCCCGATCCCTGCCGGAATGGGACGTGTCGTGTCCATCGGCCCCGATCATAAGTTGCGACTGGACGTTAGAACTGGTGAGGGAGCTACTGCCATTCCCAGACCGGCTCGCCGCTCAGGATACGCCGGATCTGGTTGGGGAAGCGATCCGGATCAAGGGGCTTGCCGAGAAAACCGTCAAAGCCTGCCTGGCGGGCGCGCATCATCTGTTCGTCGCTGGCCTCGGCAGTGACCGCGACAACCAGGGTGTTTTGCAGCCGATGGTGCGCACGGATTTTCTCCAGGGCCTGGTAGCCATCTTCATACGGCAGGCGGATATCCATCAACACCAAATCAACGCGTGGCAGGGTATCGGCGAACTGAACGACCTGCCAGCCACTGGTTTTCCATTCGCAATGCTGCACGCCCATGAAGGCCAGCATACGGGCGATCAAGACAAAGTTGGGGACGTTGTCCTCAACAACCAGAACGTGCGCCTCACCCGGCTCGATCGGACTTTGTATTCTGGCCATGAACCGCGAACTCCTTACCGGACTTCATCATTGCTGCAATGCAGTACCCGCATGGGCTGCGACACAACAGCATGCTCCGCGCCTGGAAGGAGCCGCTGTGTCGCAGGACATAATGTTCCGTGTTTAGTTTACTCTAAATTTGTGATTCCCTAAAGCTGGAATTCGGGAAATTCACCTGTTTTTCATCCGGGCTTCAGACTGTTCAGAGAAATCCCCGGATCGCTGCCGGATGTAAGTGTACTTTCTGCAGGAAGTCACAGCCAGCTGCAGGCGTTGCAGCGAGGCAAGGGGGTAGAGAGCTTCATGAAAAGGCGGGCTGTCACAGAAGAAGGGCCTCCCTGCCGGAGGCCCTCTGTCATACGCTGTTATGTTCGGGAGGCAGTGCCCATTAGCGGCAACGTACGCTACAGGAATTACTCCACAACTCGCCGGTACCCGGATGCCCGACTGCCTGGTAGGCCTTGAACATATAATTGCCGGAATTAGCGGGATCGTAGGTCATTGTATAGCATTGACCAGGACGAAGTGCGGGGATTGTGCCCGAAGCGACGATACTCCCACGCTTGGGATTGCCGCTTGCCGCATAGTAAAGCTCCCACGCTGTGCCGCACAACATGCGCCCCGATCCACCGTTGCAGACGGTAGCGCTGATCGAGTCACAGTTTCCACTGCATCCGCCTGAGAAGTAGAGCGAGCTGCGATCCCACACCCGAGGGTTCCCGACACCGGACGGATTGATCACGCACAGGTCTCCGGGCGTTTGTGTGGATGCAGGTACGCTCATAAGCAGCAATACGAACAGCAGTAGACCAAGGACAAGATAACGTGCTCTCATTGGAGTTACTCCCTGATAATCCCTATTGGCTGGAGAAGCCCGATCAACGTTCGCTGGGATGCCGCAGGCTTCAGGGATGCTGGATCGGCGGGGTAGTATAACGTTCAGCGATGGAAGCAATGAGACAAGAGCGGATATCGATTTTTGTTAGCCAAGAACCATATTCTATCTAATCACATTATAGCAGATATTTGCCGTAAGCGAGTCTTTTGTGAAAAATTGGCAAAATTAACCAAAATTAACCCTGTAGATTCGCCTGTTCTCTTATAATGAAATGAAAAGGGGGCATGTCTGTATACTTTCACTCACTTTGTTTGATTCTCAGCCACTGCTCGCCTGCATTGCCGCTCTTGCTGAGGTCAGGGTGTTCACGCTCAGGCAGAGCACGCAATGGAACTTATCGAATACATTCGTATTTTTCGCAAATGGTTATGGTTGCTCGTAGTAGCAGCCATTCTGGGCGGTGGCGTGAGCTATCTTGTCCGCACCAGGCAGCCTGCGCGTTATGAAGCCACTGCGTTGATTGAAGTTGGTAGCTTCATCCAGTCCCCTAATCCAGAATCAAGTGAAATTCGAACAGGTGTTGAACTTGCCCAGACGTACGCTGTGCTGGCCAAGACCCACAACATCCTCCAGGCCAGTATTAATGCTGGGGATTTTCCCCTGACCGTCGAAGAGATGGAGGAGATCATTGATGCCCGAACGGTCACCGGCACCTCACTCCTGAGAATCACAGCCACGTATACAGAGCCGATGCTCACCGCTGATATTGCCAACGCGGTTGCGCGTCAGCTCATTCTCAAGAGTCCCACCCATCTGACTGCGGATCAGGAGCGGCAGGTTGCGCTCATCAACACGGAGATCGCCAATTTATCTGAGCAGCTTGAAGCGGCGCGACAGCGGCTCAAGGACATCGATGAACAACTCCAGTCCGCAGAAGATGCTACAGATATTGCCAACCTTCGGGCCCAGCGCAGCGTTTTGGTGACAGAAATCAATGAGACGTCGGCGACGCTGGCGCAGTTCACAGGCACCATTGCCGATCTACAGGCGCGGGTCAACTCGCTGGATATTGTGCAGGAAGCCCGCATCCCTGAAGAACCAGTTGGGCCGGGCACTCTGACGATGGTCCTTCTGGGCAGCATGGTTGGCGTCTTTCTTGCCGCTGGTGGCGTGTTGTTTCTGGACTATCTGGACGACACCATCAAGACACCTGAAGCAGTGGTTCAACACCTGGCGTTGCCGGTCTTAGGGAAGATATCGAGTTATGGTTCAGGTTCCTGGCGGACTAACGGCTATTTGATCACCAAAGTTGAGCCGACCCATCTTGTCGCTGAGGAATATCGCGCCCTGCGTACGCAACTGTTATATTCCGCCGGGGGCGAGAGCCGTGATCTGCACGCAATTTTCACCAGCACGGCACCGGACGAGGGCAAGAGCGTCACAGTAGCAAACCTGGCGGTGACTCTGGCCCTGGCCCATTACCATGTGTTGCTGATCGATGCTGATCTGCGGCGACCTTCGCAGCATCAACTATTCAATCTTGATAATAACCTCGGTCTAACAACTTTGCTTGAACTACCGCCTGCAAAAGCCCTGGAAAATGGAGAGTACTTGAAGTTCCATAAAGAATTCGAGGGGTGTATCCAGCAGACGGATATCCCCGGGCTTCAGGTGATCACCAGCGGGATACTGCCAACCAACCCGACCGAAGCGCTGGGGTCGCACCATCTGTTGCGGTGGCTCGAAGTTTTCAGAGCGTCACCGGAGATTGATGTTGTTCTATTCGATACTCCCCCCATTATGGCAGTGGCCGATGCCTCGGTGATTGCTGCATCAACGGGATTACCGCTTGTGCTTGTGTTGCGGGCTGGGAAGACTCGCCGGGCTGCCGTAATGGAAACTAAAGCCCAGCTCAACCAGCTTGGGTTGAAGATACGCGGTGTGGTGCTCAACGATGTCAAGCCTGGCGATCTGCCGTATGACCGGGGGTACTACCATTACTACTATAGTGCCGACAAAACGTATCCCACCCGAACTGCGGTGGATGTCGCCCGTCCTGATGGGTCGAGCAATGGGCGACCAGTTGTCCATAAGCAGGGCAAAACAGCAGAGTTGAAGAAGCCACCGCACGTTGATCCCGCTGAGATTGCGACCCTGGGTATGAGTGACATCATTCTGATTACAGAAGGTAACAAACCGCCACTGGTGATCAATGCAAGCGAAAAGATCACCCTGGGTCGTGAATATGTGGGGTTGGAGACTTACGACGCGTTCCGTATGGGCGTGTCGCGTTCTCATGCGGCAATTTATCAGCGCGATGGCATGTTCTTTCTGGAGGATTTGGGTAGCACGAATGGCACCTGGCTGAACAACAGGGCGTTGAGACCCCATAAACCCTATCGACTATCAAGTGGCGATAGCGTTCGCCTGGGGGAGCTACAGCTGTGGGTTTACTATCGCGTAGCAAAGGCCGTCGATGCGACTGAGGAGGCCTGAGGGCAAAAGGACAGGCGGTACATGCCGCTGTAGTGTCCGGCCAGATGATGAATTCCCATTATTAGGGGCACGGTTATGAGAGGCGTTCGTATTCATCCAATTATCAAGGATGTCCTGAAATATGATAAGAAAAACCAGTTATTGGCAACGGATCGGGAGGGTCCTAGCTTGGGTAGCCATTGATCTCGGTATTGTAGGAGTCAGTTATCTCATCACATTCTCTGCGCGTACTATTGCCGCTGACCTCGATTTTGCGCGGGGATGGGGTTTCATATTCATTGCCGCCGGCATCGTCATCGTCAGTAACTATTTTTGGGGGATCTACCATCGCCTCTGGTCCCAAAGTAGCGGGCACGAGGTGGTACGCATTGTTGGTGCGGCCGCGCTCTCCCTGCTGGCGGTGGGCTTGCTGGATGTCCTGGTTTTTTCGCCCCGCCCGTTGCCTCTCAGTGTAGTGGTGTTTGGCCATACCTTTACTCTTGTAGGCATGGTCGCGGTACGTTACCGGTCGCGGCTGGTAACCGGACTGCACTGGCGGTGGCGAGCTGTGTGGCATCAGGAATTCCCTCAGCAGACTCGCGTCTTGATAGTGGGTGCGGGTGAAGCCGGTCAGACACTGGCCTGGCGGCTCAAGTATCGCTGGCACAGATCGCGGGAGGGTAAGGATTACGAGATCGTCGGGTTTGTGGATGACGATCCGCGTAAGCAGGGCATGTACGTGGAGGGCTGCCGAGTGCTTGGCACGCGCCAGGATATTCCCCGACTGGTTGAGGAGTGGAAAGTTGATCTGCTCCTGCTGGCCATTCATAACATTTCAGGGCCTGTTCTACGGGAAATCTTGGGCTACTGCGAGCGCACCGGTGCTCGCATCAAGATGATACCGGATGCTTTTGCGAGCCTGAACGCCACGCATGGTGTGCCGCTGCTTCGCGATATCCGTCCTGAGGATATCCTGGGTCGCAAGCCTATTGAGTGGCACGAGAGTGTCAACTTTGAACCGGTGACGGGGCGGGTGGTGCTGGTCACTGGGGCGGCGGGGTCGATCGGATCGGAGATTTGCCGGCAGATACTGACTTTTGTCCCCTCCAAATTGCTGCTACTGGATAATAACGAAAGTGACCTGTATGACCTGCTGATGGAAATCCAGCTGAATGCCGGGCAAACGACCTTGGTACCGTGCCTGGTCGATGTGATGGATCAGCGAGCGCTGGACGCTTTATTCCTGGAACACCGACCACAGGTGGTTTTTCATGCAGCGGCATTCAAGCATGTGCCAATGCTGGAACTCTACCCCTACCAGGCTATACGTGTGAATCTGGGTGGTACATGGTCTGTTGCAGAGCGTGCGCAGCGGTACGAAGCCGAGCGGTTTGTGCTGATCTCCACGGACAAGGCAGTGAATCCAAGTAGCGTGATGGGGGCCAGTAAGCGCTTATGTGAGATCCTTGTCCAAGCACTGGCAGCTCAGCGCTGTAACCGTACCCTGTTCACCTCTGTACGGTTTGGCAATGTTCTGGGTAGCCGTGGCAGTGTAGTGCCGCTTTTTAACCGCCAGATTGATCGGGGTGGCCCGGTGACTGTGACACACCCGGAGATGACCCGCTACTTCATGACCATTCCTGAGGCAGTCAACCTGGTGATCCATGCCGCGTGTATTACCGAAGGGCATGGTCTGTATATGCTGTGCATGGGGGAGCAGATCCGTATTCTCGACCTTGCGGAGCGCATGATCCGTATGCGTGGCTTATTGCCTTATGAGGATATCCCGATTGTCTTTACTGGAGTACGACCCGGTGAAAAACTCCATGAGCAACTAGCACACGATTCTGAGACGGTCTTTCCGACGGTGCACCCGCACATTGTGCGCCTGGAGGACAAAGAAATGGGCGCTCTGGTGGAAGGTTCTCTTGAGGTGGCGCACCACTTACTCACCCATTGTGGACCGGACTGTCATCGCCTGGCTGGACACACAAGGGCATTGGCCGGCGACCAGACCAGCAGCACAAATAGCTACTGCCTGGAGTGCATGAAGATGCATATTCAGAAGGCCTATAGCGCAATCTGGCCGGAACCGCGCATGAGCGACTCAATGGGTAACTCGGTGGTTTCTTAGGGGTAGGCGGTAGCGAGACAGTGGTGAAAGGAGCTTTCTCGGTCAGTTGTGCAATCGTTGGGCAGAAAGTCACCAGGCCGGAGGTAGTCGACAACAAGTAGATATCACGCCGGTGCAAGGAAAGGAGACATAGATTACCCAGGTTTTATTATCCAGGTGACCATGGCGAGGGACGGAACACTATGCGCAAGGCTGGTGCGAAACAAGACGGAGCAACACAGGGATTGGCAGCGAGTCCCACAGTCAAGCGACGGAAGGATTTTTTGCCTCTTGCCCGGCCCTCAATCGGCCAGGATGAGATTGATGAGGTTACCAAGGTACTTCGCAGTGGTTGGCTGACTACAGGTCCTGAAGTCCGTGAGTTCGAGACACTATTTGCAGAATTCATCGGTGTTGAACACGCTGTTGCAGTCAATTCCGGTACAGCTGCTATGCACCTGGCTCTAGAGGCAATGGGCATCTCGAGTGGGGATGAGGTTATTACTACGACCTATACCTTTGCCGCGACCGCCGAGGTGATTCGGTACCTGGATGCGCATCCCCGCCTGGTTGATATCGATCCGCATACGCTCAATATCGATGTTAATGCTATCGAAGCAGCCATCAATGTGCGCACAAAGGCCATCATCCCTGTTCATATCGCTGGCCAGGCTGCTGATATGGACCCGATTCATGAGATTGCGGAGAAACACCATCTTGTTGTGCTGCAAGATGCCGCGCACGCGCTGCCGACCTACTACAAGGGGCGCCTGATCGGCAGCTTTGGTGATATCACCGCGTTCAGTTTCTACGCCACCAAGCCACTGGCGACCGGCGAGGGTGGTATGTTGACCACCAACAATGCCGCCTGGGCCGAGCGCTGCCGGATCATGAGTCTGCATGGCATCAGCAAGGATGCCTGGAAGCGCTATACGAGCGAGGGGTCCTGGTACTACGAGATCACTGCGCCTGGGTACAAGTACAACATGACCGATATAGCTGCGGCATTAGGTATCGTACAACTGCGAAAGGTCATGGACATGGCTAATCGGCGTGTAGCTATCGCTGAGCGTTATGATGCCGCCTTTTCTGGCCACGTGGCTTTGGAGACTCCGACCACGACTGCAAATAGCACGCACGCGTATCACCTCTATGTTCTGCGTTTGAATCTGGCTGCTTTGCGCATCGATCGCGCTATGTTCGTGGAGGAGTTGAAAGCGCGAAACATTGGTGCCAGCGTGCACTTCATCCCATTGCATCTACATCCTTATTACCGGCAGCAGTATGGATACAGGCCAGAAGATTTCCCGGTTGCCTACCATGAGTATCTCCGTGCCATCTCGCTGCCGATCTTTCCGGAGATGAGCGAGGAAGATGTCAGCGACGTTATTGACGCCGTACTTGAGATTGCAGAGGAGTATGCGAGCTAGGGTTATGGCAAAACGCCTGTTTGACATTGCTGCATCGGCGATTGGGCTGATGATCCTGTCTCCGCTGTTCTTAGTGATTGCGATTAGCATCAAGCTGACCTCGCGCGGGTCAGTGCTGTACCGCGGTACGCGGGTGGGGCGCTATGGGGAGCTGTTTCAGATCTACAAGTTTCGCACAATGATCGTCGGCGCGGACAAACTAGGCCCGGGCATTACTGCGGTTGGAGATAGCAGGATCACGCCGGTCGGGAAGTTTCTACGGCGGTTCAAGCTGGACGAGTTCCCGCAACTCCTCAACGTGCTCAAGGGGGAGATGAGCCTGGTCGGCCCGCGCCCGGAGGACCCGCGCTATGTGGCGCTATATACGCCGGAGCAGCGCGAGATCTTGAACTACCGGCCAGGGATCACCAGCCCGGCGTCGATCAAGTACCGGAACGAGTCGGCAGCGCTTACAGGTGGTGACTGGGAGCGGAAGTACGTCGAGGAGATCATGCCGGAAAAGCTGGCGATCGATCTGGCGTATTTCCGGCGTGCTGGGCTGAGGGACGATCTGAGGACGATCGTGCGGACGGTGTGGCGATGAGGCAGATAACCTGAGTGGAAATGCGCTGTTGAACAGGCATGTACAATTTGGACTCGGCATGATCCATGAGAACAATAACGTCGTGTGTCTCCAGCGTGACCAAGAACAGACTAGTATATGATTTTGGCATTACACTGGGTAGCAACATCGCGTTGACAATCTCAGGGGCACTTACGGGTATCTTAGCAGCGAGACTGTTGGGGCCAGAACAAAGGGGAATGCTGGCGGCGGTATTTGCCTGGGTTGCCATTCTTGGTGCTGTGTCTCAGATGGGAATCACGCAAGCTTTGACTTTTCATGTCGCTCAAAAGCTGGATTCAGCATCTCAGCTGTTAACAAGTGCTCTGGTGATCATCCTCAGCCAGAGTATCTGTATCTTTGTAATGGGATATATATTAGTAAAGATATTACTTCCTGGAAATTGCAGCCTTGGCGATCTCATTCTGGTTTATCTGCTTTCCATTCCGCTGGCATCTGTTACATCCTATGTTTTCAGTGTTGCGCTAGGGTTAGGGAGATATCTTGAGTTCAACTTCTTGCGGATCTTGCTCACAAACGTTCCGTTCCTGGGCGTACTGACATCTTCTCTATTGCAGGTAAACAATGTAAGTACCCTTATAATGTTAATATTATTATTTTATATAATAAGTGCTATATGTAGCATTGTGATTGCTCAGTCTAGATTTCATTTGTCTGCTCCATCTAATATCCACTATCGGCGTTTGATCTCATATGGTCTACGATCTTGGTTAGGCGATCTCTCTTCCGTGGCCAATGCCAGGATAGATCAGTTTGTATTAGCACTATATGTACCTAACCTTCAGCTTGGCTACTACGCTGTAGCTATGTCCTACTCAAATCTACTGTCTCCAATATCTCAAGCATTCTCGATTGTTCTGTTTCCGCACATTGCTACTAATCCAGACCATGCAAATAACGACATTAGACTCGTATCATTGGCCAATATGGGTATGTCATTGGTAGGTTTTTTTTTACTTGCGATCCTGGATGGTTACTGTATTCCGGCACTATTCGGTCCTGGTTATGAACCAGCATTGCAGCTGACGCGAGTGCTGCTGGTTGCGAATATGCTCAGTGGTTTTAGTTCGGTGTTGGGACATGGATTAAGGGGTATGGGAAAGCCCGGAATAGTGAGCGTTGCTCAGATTCTCGGCCTCTTCACAGTAATCGCTGGAATGACGGTGTTTGTGCCTCGTTCAGGAATCGTTGGTGGCACATGGGCTGTACTGCTAGGATATGGTGTCTCTGCGCTGTGTTTGATTGCCACGATTGGCTTCTGGAAGCGGATATCATATGAGAAGCCTTAATCGCACGCTTCCGCAAAGAGAAGGGCCTAAAGAAAAACCTGATGCGACGCCCGTCATCAACATCGCCTGTCTACTCGTTGTGGCAGCATTGGGACCCTATTTGAGCCAACAGCTTGGTATTCGAACTGAACAGATCGTAAACTACTTCATGTTTATTTTTCTGTTCTATAAGATTATTCATACAAAATATATAGGTGTGTTTAGAATACAAATATGGGCATGGTTAAGTATCACTATAGTTGGTTTTGTCAACAGTATGTTATCAAACTATGAGACTGAATGGGTCAATCTTAACGCCTCGAAAATAGCAGGCATTCTCAGTGGTCTTGACAACATGTTGTCACCATTCACAGTTTTTCTGACGATCTCAACCTTAACATTAACACTTGATCAATCTCAAGCAAAAGAGGTTCTAAGAACCGTTTCCAAAATCATCATTCTGTTGCTCTCCCTCAACTCAGTTCTCGCATTGGCATACATCGTTGTTGATCTGACCGCGATTCTGAGTCCATTCTGGTCACCTGGTTGGCAAGGCACTACCCCGGCATTAGACATGGGAAGAATAACTGGAATTTTCGCTTTGCCATTTGAAGCCGGTGTGACATACTCGCTGGGATTATTCTTGGTTATATACATCTTAAAAACCGAGAACCCAACCATCCAGCTGTATGGCTTCCTCTCACTAATCGTAGTTGGTGGAGCCCTCACTGTCTCCAAGGCCTTTCTGTTCATCGGTGGGCCTTTAGGTCTCGCATATTCCTTATCAAAGAGCAGTGCTAAAAATCATGACAATCGCAGTGCAACAGTGGTGAAGCTACTTGGATTCTCCCTGGTGGTTGTATTGCTTCTTTCGAGTCTCGAGTGGTTTGCCTCTGAATGGGCGGGCTGGACCTACTTATCACGTTTTTTTGTGACTACTATCGATGATCCTGTTTTCTTTTTTTCTGGAGGCCGCTTCGGAGCAGATGGATTACTCAATGGCAAAATTGCCTATGTGAGAGATGTTTCACCACTCTTTGGATTGGGATTCAATGCTTATGCGGGAATCGATAACGCCTATCTAGAGATATTTGCGTTTGCCGGGTTGTCTGGTCTGTTTTTCTACCTTGTGTTGTTTCTTTCTTGGTTGATATTTGGCTTTAGATATTGCCCCTTACTTTCCAAGAACTACGAACCAGAGAACGGTTTGTTCTGGTGCATTGTGACTAATTTCGTTATTGCAGGTCTAGGGGCACCTGTATTGACAATCAACAGATTTGCCACGATCTCATTTGTGATCTTCACGATATTGCTAACGATGCCATATTTGAGGCACGAACCAAACACGATTCTCCCTGTAGCGCTTCGGCAAGGATAGATGTTAAGTCAGTAATCTCAATTCATTGTGAATCCGTTCTGTGCCTATTACTAGAACTCATTTCAAAAATAGCTGTTCACGCTAAAATGGAGGCATGAGCAGACACGACTTAACGGACGAACAATGGGCGGTGATTGA
>FWPV01004700.1_pt1 | contig 28395 bp, 24 predicted proteins | sample 2228371 | NCBI WGS metagenome assembly FWPV01 (sample SAMEA103939776, study PRJEB20133) | metagenome | reverse complement strand
TGAGAGTTTAATTCAATAATTTCAGGAAATAAATTTTCTTTTTAATGCCGGAGCACCTGCTATTAAGGTACGAATTGTTATAGCAGAGATTATTATAATGCCACCAATAATGGCGTAAACAGAAGGGACTTCTCCATAACCTATAAAAACCCAAATCGGATTTAGCACAGGTTCAAGCATTGAGATAATTGAAGCTTCAACTGCCGGAATTCTTTTAATTCCATAACTAAACAATGCATAAGCAAATGCAATCTGAAAAACTCCGAGAAAAGAAAGTTTCCATAAATCTGCAAAAGTTAACGACCTCATCTCAAACAAAAAGGGAATACATACAAGAGCAACAATAACATTACCATAAAAGATGGATGCTTCTCCGTATTGCTTGTCATTTTTCTTCATTCCGAGAAAGAAAGCTGCGAATGCAATCCCGGCAAGCAACGCAGCAATATTACCTTTAATATCGCCGGGAGTTAAATCTCCCATGAAGAATAAAATCATTCCGAGAAAACAAACAGCAATCGTAATAATGTTATTCTTTTCCCATCTTGTTTTTGTAAGAATCGGTTCAAAGATTAAAACATAAATAGGCGCTGTTGACTGAAGGAAAATTGCATTAGCGGCTGTAGTGGTTTTTGTTGCAATAACGAAAAGAATCAGAACAGCTGCATAAGCAAATGAATTGAGCAGTGCAAGCGGATTTAACTTCAGAATTTTCTGTCTGAAAAGAATTGCGAAAACCAAAGCAGCGATTAAACATCTGAAAAAGGAAATCTGCATCGGAGTAAGAGTAACGAGTTTGATAAACAAGCCGCCTGAACTCCACAATAAAGCCGTCAGGAAAACTGCAAATATTCCTTTTGTATGATCAGTTGAATTTTTCATTAAATTGATTTTTCTTACTATCTAAAGTTACTTCTTTTAATAATTAACCTGTTTAAATTACTGTTGCAAAAAATAATAAATTAAATGTCATCCAAACATACATACTTAAGTCATACAGCAGATATTGCATTTGATGTGGAAGCTGATTCACTTGAAGAATTATTTATCGAATCATTCAGAGGATGGTTAAATACTGTAATTGAGGATATTGATCTGAAAAGTGATTCACAGTTAAAAATCAATCTGTCTGCAGATTCATTTGAACAGTTACTTGTTGATTTTCTGAATGAGCTAAATTTTCTTTTAACTGTTAAAAATATTTTATGTGTTGAAGCTGAGAGTCTGAAAATAAACAAAGAAAAAATATCTCTTAATGCGGTTATGAAAATCCGGAAGTTAAAAGATGTATCATTACTGAAAGAAGAAATTAAATCCGTCACTTATCATCAGATGGAAATAAGAAATGAGGATGGGAGATATTTTGTCAGAGTTGTGTTTGATATATAGCAGAGAAAGTATGAGAGTGTCTGGCTATGAATTTTGATTGTATTCTGGATTTCTTATTCAATTCGAATGGTTGGAATAATATCACCCCTTTGGGGTTTGTGTTATAAAGGTTTGAGATTTATTAAAATAATGACACCACTTCGTGGTTAAAACATTGTAATAACTAAAATCGCGAACCTGGCTGACGAAAGTCAGCGGGATGAAATTATTGTAGAAATGAAATTAGCATAGGTGTAACAATGAATATCAATGGAATAGAGCTGAAAAAAATCAGAGAAAATCTCTGGGAGATTCCGCAGAGCAATGGAATGCGTGTTCCGGGAAGAATTTATATTTCCCGTGAGATGCTGGAATCAACTCTCTCCGAAGATGAAGCACTGAAGCAAGTAATAAATGTTGCTCATTTGCCGGGAATCGAAAAGTATAGTCTTGCTATGCCAGATATACATTGGGGCTATGGTTTTCCAATAGGTGGAGTTGCTGCAACAAATCTGGATGAAGGAGTAATTTCTCCCGGTGGTGTTGGATATGATATCAACTGTGGAGTACGGCTTGCCGTTACATCTCTTACTCAGGAGGAAGTTCAACCAAAACTCGAATCTTTAATTAACAGACTATTTCAAAACATTCCTACAGGCGTTGGTGCCAGTGGTGCAATAAAGAAACTTTCAAAAGCAGATTTGAAAAAGATACTTGAAAAGGGTTCAGTTTGGGCAGTTGAAAATGACCTCGGAACTCAAAGCGACATTCAGTTTACTGAGGAAAGTGGAACATTAAAGAATGCTGACTTCAGTGTTGTTAGTGAAAGAGCTCTTGAGCGTGGTGCTGATCAGGCAGGAACTCTTGGTTCAGGAAATCATTTCCTCGAAGTTGATATTGTTGAAGAAATATATGATACTAAAGTTGCCGAAGTATTTGGTCTTTTCAATGGACAAGTTGTTATTCAGATTCATACTGGTTCACGAGGCCTTGGTTATCAGGTTTGTGATGATTATCTGAAAGTGCTCCTGAAAGCATCTGAAAAATACGGTTTCAAACTTCCGGATAAACAACTTGCTTGTGCGCCAATTAAATCGCAGGAAGGACAGGATTATCTTGCTGCGATGCAGGCAGCTGCAAACTTTGCCTGGAACAATCGACAGGTAATTATGCATCTTGCAAAGAAAAGTTTTCTTGATACTTTTAATATGAAAGAATCTGATTTAGGTTTCCGGTTGGTTTATGATGTTTGTCATAATATAGCCAAAATTGAAAAACACAGAATCGGAAATGAAGTAAAACAAGTCTGTGTTCACCGAAAAGGTGCAACAAGAGCTTTTCCCCCGGGAAGCGAAATGATTCCTGAAAAATATAAATCGGTTGGTCAGCCAGTGCTGATTCCAGGTGATATGGGAAGATATTCTTATGTTGCTGTTGGTACTGAGAAAGCTATGGAAGAAACTTTCGGTAGTTCCTGTCACGGTGCCGGCAGAAATTTAAGTCGGCACAAAGCTATGAAAGAAGCAAAAGGTAGAGATCTCGTCAGTGAATTAAAGAAAAAAGGAATTATCATTCAGGCGAAAGGTTACAAAACTATAGCTGAAGAAATGCCAGCTGCTTATAAGGATGTTGCAGATGTTGTTGATGTTATGCATAAAGAAGGAATTACGAGGAAAGTTGCAAAGCTTAAACCAATAGGAGTAATTAAAGGATAGAAATAGTTTTTCCTCTTTTGTGTTCCGGAGATTTTGTGAGAAATTATTTCACGCAGAAACGCAAAGCCGCAGAGTATTCACAACTAAATTTAAGATTTAGTTATTTTTTTATCTGAAACTTTTATAGGAATTATTTTGAAATACAGTTATAATCCACCTTGGTTAGTTAAGAAGATATTTAATGATTTTGTCTGGAACACAACAAACAATAAAATACTTTTGACTTTTGATGATGGTCCCATTGCTGAAACAACTGAATTAGTTCTTAGTATATTGAATAGCAGTAAAATTAAAGCGGTTTTCTTTTGTGTAGGTGATAACATTAAAAAATTTCCGGAGTTAACCAGTGAGATTATCAGAGCAGGTCATTCAATTGGCAATCATACATTTAATCATAAGATTCTCCGGACACTTTCTCATCAGGAAAAATTAAATCAAATACAATCATTTAATAAATTATTGTTTGACGAGTTTGGATATCGGGTTAAATATTTTCGTCCACCTCACGGAAGATTTGAGCTGACTACTAAACGATTGCTGAAAAAAAATAATCTCAAAAATGTGATGTGGTCATTACTTACTTATGATTATAAAAATAACTTTGAAGTGGTTAAGTTTGCCGTTAAAAATTATCTTACTTGTGATTCAATTATTGTGTTACACGATAGTATTAAATCAAAAAATATTTTATCAGATTCAATTCAGTTAATAATTGACGAGGCAATGGAACGAAATTTTTCTTTCGGTGAGGCAGATGAATGCTTGAAATAATTTTTACATTTATTCTGATTGGTTATTTTCTGCAGACAGTAATCTTTATTATTGGAGCAGGTAAAAAATTTCCGAAAATACCGGAAGATAAATTGCCGACTGCAACAGTTATTGTAGCTGCGCGTAATGAAGAAGAAAATATCTTAAGAACACTGCTATCATTAGCCAAACTTGAATACCCCGATGATAAACTCGAAATAATTCTTGTTGATGATCAATCTGACGATTCTACCGGAAAAATAATTGATGATTTCATTAAAGATAAACCTCACTTCAAAAAAATTACTACTCACAAAGATGATTTTAAGCTGGTGGGTAAAATGCGTGCTCTTGCTTATGGAGTTAAGGAAGCTAAGGGTGAAATTATACTGACAACTGATGCAGACTGTGAAGTTAAACCAACCTGGGTAAAAACAATTTGCAGTTATTATCAGGATGATGTTGCACTTGTTACAGGATTTACCACTCAGGTTGCTGAAAACTGGTTCGGTGGAATGCAGGCAATAGATTTTATTTATCTTTTAACTGCTGGCGCTGGCACTGTAAACATCGGAATGCCTATTTCATGCATTGGTAATAATATGTCTTATCGCAAATCAGCTTATGATGAAGTTGGTGGTTATGAATCTCTTCCTTTCAGTGTTACTGAAGATTTCACTCTGATGAATGCAATATATAATCTCAAAAAGTACAAAGTTATTTTTCCTCTCGATAAAGATGCTCTTGTTACTTCACTCCCTTGTAAAAACATTAAAAGTTTAATACGACAGAAGAAACGATGGGGTGTTGGCGGACTTGGTGTTCCGTTTCGTGGTTTTGTAATTATGTTCTGGGGTTTTCTTGCCAATTTGCTCGTCCTGTTAACACCAATTTTCTTCTCACCAACATGGCTTTATCTTGTAGTTTTTAAAGTTTCAATGGATTTCTTTCTACTTTATCCTGTTCACAAAAAATTAGGAATAGAAAAAAATCTGAAATATTTCTTCCATCATCAGATTTATTATCTGATTTATGTTGTCATTCTTCCTTTTATTGTATTACCAAATAAAAAAGTTGTCTGGAAGGGGAGAACTTACTGATGCTTCTGCTTTGTAATTATTATGTTACCTATCGTTGCAATGCTTACTGCGAATTCTGTCATTTCGGATTTCACGACAACTTTAAAGACACGCCTTATGCAGAATTAAAGGATTTCAAATCGAATGTTGAACAACTTTCAAAGCTCGGAGTAAAATTTATTGATTTAACTGGTGGTGAACCTCTTTTGCATAAAGACATTGCTGAGATGGCAAGATTTGCACGTTCTTTCAAAATGCAAACGAGTATAACTACAAATGGTTTACTTTATCCAAAATTTGCAGAAAGACTTGCTGGTAATGTTAATCTGCTTCATTTCTCTCTCGATTCGCCTGATGAAGATGAACATAACAAGATAAGGAAAGTTGAATGTTACAAAAGCGTTTTTAAAAGTATTGAAATAGCAAAATCGCTTGGTGAATTTCCCGATATTTTGTTCACTGTTACCAATGAAACTTATCACAAATTACCAAGAATGCATGAGATTGCACAGAAGTATGATTTGGTTTTATTAGTCAACCCTGTTTTTTCCTATTTCGGTAATCCCGGATTAAATCAGCAAGCTGTTGATTTTGTTGAAGAATATTGTGATGGCAAGCTTGATGTTTATCTTAATAAAGGTTTTATGAAATTAAGACGAGATGGGGGTAATCATATTGATAATCCGAAATGCAAAGCTGTATCAAGAGTTATTGTCATTTCACCAATGAATGAGATAATTCTTCCTTGTTATCATTTCGCGAAAGAAACTATACCAATTGACAGACCTATTAAAGAAATCCGTCAATCAGAAAAAGTTCAGTTCTACAAAAAAATGGAAGGCAGATTTGACTTTTGCGAAGGTTGTACTGTTAACTGCTATTTTGAACCTTCATTCGCTTTCCCGACGAATTATTATGCAATCACAAGTCTTACTTCAAAATTCAAGTACAGTTATCACAAACTTATTAAGCAGAAAATAAAAAAGTTAAACTTAAAGAGTTCGAAATAAATGAATAATAATTTTTACAGAAAAGAAATATCACATTTTGACCTATCCCTACTTGCATCAGGCAAGGCGGGTGAACTCAGTGTGACAGAATTGGAACATAATGTCATCCTGAGCCTGTCGAAGGATGACAGAAATGGAATGTCACACTTCGACCTGCCTCGACTCAACAGGCGAGTCAAGGCAAGCGGGCTCAGTGTGACAAAAAGTAATGTCATCCTGAGCCTGTCGAAGGATGACGGAAGAGAAATAAGATACTTTAACGGGTTAAGTGTGATAGATAAAGTATATAACTTCCGTCTAACACTTTTATATCTTCTCATCTTTTTATCATCTATCACTGCTCAAACTTCTATCTGGTTTCCCAAAGAAATAAATGTTCAACCTTTTACCGCAAACTTTCTTGAACCAAAAGCAGGATTTCTTTTTAATACAAGTAATGATAAAATCAGATTAGATATTGGTACCTCTCAGGATATTCTGCACATAATAAATCAGAATGATATTTTTTCATTCGGTGCTGATTTATTTACCTATACACGATTAAGAAGTGAAAAAGATTTTCATTTTCCTGTGGAAACAATTGATTATCTTTTTGGCATTAATGCTTCTGCAAGAAGAATTTTTTGTGATAATGAAGTTGGATTAAGATTCAGATTCTCTCACATTAGCGCTCATCTCGTTGATGGTCAGTTTGATAAATCGACGAATCAGTGGAGAGATGGAAGAATACCTCAAGTTTATAGCAGGGAGTTTATTGAATTGTTTCCGTTCATTCGTTTTTATGATTTGAGATTTTATGTGGGGCTGACTTACATATTCCATTCATCACCAAAGGAAATTAAAAAGGAAATTTATCAGATTGGATTTGATTACTTTGCTACAAAATTCTCATTCGGTACTGCTACTCCATTTATTGCTTATGATTTTAAGTTAAGTGGAAAAGAAAAATATGTTGGCAATAATTTTATTAACTTTGGATTGAAGTTTGGACAATTCAATAAAAGAGGTTTTAGTATCTATTATTCATATATTTCCGGTATGAGCGTTCACGGAGAATATCTTGGTATAAATGAAAATTATTCAAGTTTAGGATTTAATCTGGATTTATAATGTCGGAATTTTCAGAACCAACTTTCAGTCAAATACCTCCGCAGTACACTTATTCAACTACTGCTGCGAAAGAAAAAAGTAAAAAAATAAGAAGTCTGTTTATTCATATCGGTTTATTTATTCTCACTTTCGTTACCACTACAATTGCAGGAGTTGAATGGACAACCGGATTGTTTCCTCCCTATGAATTCAGTATGCTCGTAAAAGGATTACCTTATTCAATAAGCATTCTCACAATTATCACTTTCCATGAATTTGGTCATTACTTTGCAGCAAAATTTCATAGAGTTCGTTCAACATTACCGTTTTATATTCCTTTCCCACCGATTCAATATTTTATTAACTTCGGAACAATGGGAGCAGTTATAAAAACGAAGTCTCCAGTCCATTCCAAAAAAGCAATGTTTGACATTGGTGTTGCCGGACCTATTTCCGGATTTATTGCAACACTGGCTATTCTGATTTACGGTTTTCTTAATGTTCCTCCGGTTGAATATTTACTACAGATTCATCCAGATTATTTTTCACCGGATTATGGAAAAGAAGGATTGCAGTTAGTTTTTGGTGATTCGATTTTATTTATACTGCTTCGCGAAATTTTCGTCCAGCCAAATACTTTCTTCCCACCAATGAGTGAAATTTATCATTATCCATATCTCTGTGCTGGTTGGTTCGGTTTATTTGTTACAAGTATGAATATGATTCCTGTTGGGCAGCTTGATGGTGGTCATATCTCTTATACAATGTTTGGAGAAAAAAAACATTTTGCGATTTCGTCAATCGCATTCATTTTTCTTTTTGTTGTTGGCATTGCAGGTATTCTGGATTCAACATTGGGTTTTAATTTAGGGATTGGTTGGTCCGGCTGGCTTTTCTGGGCATTAGTATTATATTTTATAATAAGATTAAAGCATCCGCCTGTTAATGATTACTCAGAGCTTGATATTAAGAGAAAAATTCTTGGCTGGATAAGCTTTTTCATTCTGATTTTATCATTTTCCTTATCACCGATTATGATTACTAATCCGGTTATGTGAGAGAGAATAATTAAAACATTACTTTTGTTACTAGATATCATACTTATATTTTTACCTTGCTCAAATTGAACAAATAAAAAACATTGCAATATGAAAATTCAAAATAATAATCTGCTCCTGAGAATTCTAATAATATTCTTGGTGATATTCTCAATTTCCTGTGAAAAAGAATATGAGACTGTTGTAGATGTTCAGAAATCATTTTTTCAGGTAGTTTCTGTTTCCCCAAAGGATTCTGTGCTTTTTAATATTGAGGATTCCTCATTAGTTATTAAAATAGAATTTACTCCGGCAAGTGTTGTTAACTCAGTATCCGCAGAAATTATTAATCCATCAGGTAAAAATTATCTCAATGAAGCGTTACCTTTATTTGATAACGGTAAAACTGAAAACGGTGACCAATCAGCAAACGATAAAATTTTCTCAAATAAAATTCTTATGAAGAGTAATGATATTAACGGAAATTACAGCATTAAATTTTTTGTTAAAGATAATGCATCAATAAATCAATTAGCTGCCTGGTCAACCTTTAAATTCCGGAATGGTCAATCTAATGTTGCTCCTGTAATTTCCGATGCTTTGGTTAATCCCGATTCAATTGTTGTAACAGATACAGTTGCAATTCTTACATCGGTGGTTGTGGAGGATGAAAACGGTCTGAATGATATAAAGGAAGTATATTTTATTGTTTATAGACTTGATGGTTCCACAAATAATAACAAAGTTTTTCTTTACGATGATGGAAATCTAAATCTTAATGGTGATCAGACAGCTGGTGATGGAATATTTTCAAGAATAATTTCTGTAAATCAAACTAATACCAAAGGCACTTACCGCTTCGAGTTTAGAGCTGTTGATAGAGGCGGGCTCCAAAGCAATATTATCAATTATCTGGTGTTGATTCAATGAAGTATCTTCTTTTTCTGCTGATTATTTTTCACCAATCAGTTTTTTCACAGATTATTAACTATAAACTCTCTAACGAGTTGAGTAAACTTGAAAAGGTCAATTCACTAAATCCAACCAGTAATACAATCATCGACATTATCGCAATTGGCGATACAATTTGGCTCGGCACAAGCAGAGGAGTTAGTTTATCTTTCGACAAAGGGGAAACCTGGACAAATTTTTATGGTCGCTCTGATTTTGGAACTGACAATATTTCTGCAATAGGTTATGATAAATATACGAGAACTTTCTGGTGCGCAACCGCTAAATCACAGGAAGTAACGGGCGGGCAAAAGCTTCCGGCCGGTACCGGATTAAAATACACAACTGATTTCGGGAATTCATGGAATTCAATTGCACAACCCGTTGACGGACAGAATGATGACCAAATACAATATGGGATAAATAATTTATCTGCTCTTCCAGTTACAGTTACTGTACAGAATCTCTGCTATGATATTGCCTTTACTCCGGGTTCCATCTGGATAGCAACATTTGCCGGTGGTTTGAGAAGAAGTACTGATAACGGTCAAACCTGGCAGAGAGTTGTGTTACCACCGGATAATAAAAATTCTATATCACCAACCGATACGCTTGATTTCTGTCTTGCCCCTGTTGGTGGTAGTTTTTGTTCTGTCGGAAATCTTAACCACAGAGTATTCTCAGTAATTACTCTCAATGATTCTACAGTCCTTGTTGGAACAGCTAACGGAATAAATAAAACTACTAATGCCGAAGATGATTATCCTTCTTGGGTAAAGTTTAATCATCAGAATCAGAACAATCCGATTTCTGGTAATTTTATTACTGCTCTTGCCTATAGCGATGTTTCAAATACGATCTGGGCTTCAACCTGGAAAGCTGAAGACCCCGATGAATTTTATGGTGTAAGTTTTTCTTCCGATGGAGGATTAAACTGGCAGACAGCATTGTATGATGAGCGACCTCATAATTTTGCCTTTAAATTTGCCCAACCCATTGTACTCACGGACAATGGTGCATTTCGTTCAACCGATGGCGGGCAAACCTGGTTACTACCGAATTCAATAATAGATAATCAGACAGGAGCTCAACTTCGTTCAAATGTTTTTTACAGTGCTGCAGTTTCAGGAAGTTATATTTTTCTTGGAACTGATGACGGATTAGCAAGATTAAAAGAAAACATTGGAAGTGTTTGGGAAGGTGAGTGGAAAGTTTATCTTTCATCTCAACCGCTAAGTTCTGATGAAGAAGTTTATTGCTATCCTAATCCTTTCTCACCCAGACAGGAATTATTAAAATTCAGATACAGCACAAATGGGATTGAAGAAAAAGTTACTATCAGAATTTTTGACTTTGCCTTTAACTATGTTGCAACTGTCATTCAAAATGCTTTAAGGTTAACCGATTTGGAAGGTTCACCTGATTTCTGGGATGGAAAAGATGACAATGGAAATTATGTTCCGAATGGTGTTTACTTTTACAGAGTAGAGATTGGAGATAAAGATCCACTCTTTGGCAAAATTTTAGTTTTACAGTAGAGGTATGGCTTGAAGAATAAATTAAGTAAGATTTTATCAAAATCACCTGTCATCCTGAGCCTGACGAAGAATATGCGGAAAGAAAAGTCACACTTCGACAAGCTCAGTGTGACAAAAAGTAATGTCATCCTGAGCCTGTCGAAGGATGACGGAAAGGAAATGTCACGCTTCGACCTGCCGCGACTTTCGTCAGGCAAGGCGGGTGAGCTTAGTGTGACAAATGCAAAAGAAAATGTCATCCTGAGCTTGTCGAAGGATGACGGAAAACAAGTGTTTCATAAAATCAGGTTCTGTATGAAAATAATTTCCATCGCTGTTTTCTTTTCAGCTTTAATTCTGCTCACTTCTTTGTCATTAGCTCAACCAAAATTCAGTGAAATGTCGGTAAAACCAGGAGCATTCAGCCGAATGGGCTTTGGACCGAGAGGAATCGGAATGGGAAACGGATTATCTGCTTTGACTGAAGGGAATTTAGCTGCTTATTACAATCCCGCTTCTTCTGTTTTTCAGGAGGGAAATTCTTTTCAGACAGGTTATTCATTTCTTGGACTGGATAGAAATTTAAATTTTATAAACTTCACACGACGATTTGAGTTTCGTTCAAGCAAAGCAGAAAACCTTGGCAAGCCGGCAAGTGTTGCTGGCATAAGTGCAGGGATAATAAATTCCGGTGTCAGTAATATAGATGGAAGAGATAATAATGGTATAAAAACCAAAGAGCTTTCAACATCAGAAAATCTTTTCTTCCTTGCTGTAGCAAATAAATTTTCAGATAAATTTGCTCTGGGTTTGACTGTTAAATTTTATTATTACAAGCTTTACGAAGATATAACCTCAACTGGTGTTGGGTTCGATTTTGGTGCAATTTATAAACTGAATGAGAATTTTAACTTTTCTGTTATGATGGCTGATCTGAATTCAAAATATAAATGGGATACAAGTCCCATTTACGGTCAGCAGGGTTTAAGCAGTGAAAATGAATTTCCGCTTTTGAAAAAAATTGGTTTAAGATATTATAATCCCGAAAATAAATTTTTATTGGTTGCAGAATTCGAAAACAGCGATGCAGGAACGAATATCCTGAAGTTTGGTGGTGAATATAATATTTACGAAGGTTTATTTTTAAGAGGTGGAATTGATCAGCTGAATTTCAGTAACGATGACTGGGCAGTTAAACCCGCAGCAGGGTTCAGTTATTTTTATCATCTTGATGGTTATATAATAGGTGTTGATTATGCTTTTATGCTTGAACCTTATTCATCTTCTGACAGACATATAATTGGTGTAAATTTTAATTTCTAATAAGCAAAGAAGTTCTTATGAAAAAGTTTATTGCAATTTTTCTTCTGATTTCTTCTGTTCAAATAACATCTCAGGTTGCCGGTAACACAGGTTTATCTTTTCTTAAATTTGGATTTGGTGCCCGTAATTCTGCTATGGGTGATGTTGGTAATTCAATTTCAGATGATTTAACGGCTTTACATTACAATCCTGCACGGCTTGTACTTACCGAATATAATGAAATGATGTTTGTACACAATAGTTGGATTCAGGATGTCAGCAGTGAGATGTTCGGAATCAAAACTATTATTTTCGATTTACCGGTAGCCGTTGGGTTTAATGTTACGAATATCTCTGATATTGAAATAAGACAAATTCCCGGTGAACCGATTTCAAAATTTGATGCAAATTATTTTTACGGGAGTTTATCTTCTGCCTATAAAGTTGATAATAATTTTTCACTTGGCATTACAATAAAATATCTTTATGAAGGATTGCTTAATGATGAATCAACAGGTTTTGGAATTGACATGGGCGCAAATTATTTCCTACCGGTTAAAGGACTTACAGTTTCCGCCGTTGTTCGCAATCTTGGTTCGATGAATAAACTCAGGAATGAATCAACTAAACTACCTTCAGAGATTAGAATTGGCCCGGCTTATTCATTTAATATTATTGATTATAAACTTGAAATAGTGATAGCAGGAGAATATCAGAAATATTTTGATGCAGATGATCATTTGAACTTTGGCGCTGAAATTTTTTATGACAGATTAATTGCATTCAGGGGAGGTTATCAGACCAATTATGAAAGTCGTGATTTCACCGCAGGAATTGGTTTAATGTGGGGAAACTTAAAATTTGATTATTCATATATTCCATTCTCACTTGGAATAGGAAGCGCAAACCTGTTTTCAGTTGGTTTCAGATTTTAGTTTATACAATGCAGGATGATTTAAAAAATTTTGATTATATCTCGCACTACAGAATTGATGCAAAGGAATTCGATTATTTTGAAGAAAGAACGGGTGCAACCCTTCACGAAGAAAGGAGAGTCAGGGAAGCAATAATTGATTTAATCCCTGATAACACCAAAGTAATTTTAGATGTTGGCTGTGGTTCAGGTTGGGTAGCAAACACATTTCTCAGGAAAAACATCAGAGTAATTTCTCTTGATATCTCAGTAACAAATCCAAAAAAAGTAAGAGAGCTTTATCCATCATCAATTCACAATCCTTTAGTTGCTGATTCATTTCATCTTCCCTTAAAATCAAATTCAGTTGATTGTGTTATTGCTTCAGAAATAATCGAGCATGTAATTAAACCATCAGATTTTGTGAATGAATTGCTCAGAGTTGTTAAAGAAGGAGGAAGACTTGTTTTATCAACACCCTATAAAGAAAAAATTAAATATTACCTGTGTATTCATTGCAATAAAAAGACCCCTGCAAATGGTCATTTACATTCATTCGATGAAAAAAAACTGGAGTCACTTTATAATCAGAGTAATTTAGTAAAGTTCAGTTATAATACATTTGGAAATAAAGCGCTTATTTTTTTAAGAACACACATCTTTCTTAAATATCTTCCATTTAAAATCTGGCAGGCGATAGATTGGCTGGCAAATAAAATTTACAAAAAACCGCTTCACATTGTTTGTGTTTATGAGAAGAAAAATTAGAGAGTGGAAATAAGTTTTTTTACTTCAATATCCCAACACAATTCCTCAGAAGCGCATCTGCAATTGTTTTTAATCTCATTATAAAGGGATTTATTGTTCAATAAATTTTTTAATACTTCATTAAGTTGATTTAAATTATTCTCTTCAATAACAAATCCTGTATTGTACTGTTCAATAATTTTTTTCATCTGTGGAAGGTTAGTTGTAATTACCGGGATCTCAGCCATTATATATTCAAATAATTTGTTTGGGAGAGCATAATAGTAACTTAAACTTACATTTTCGATTAATGAAAGACCAACAAAAGCGCCCGCTGTGTAATCCATCAGTTTATCCTGCGGAATTTTACCTATAAAAAAAACTTTATCATTTAATTTTAGTTGAATGCTTAGTTGTTTATAGTATTCAAGCATTTCTCCCGTACCAACAATTACAAGGATAAAATCATCGGTTGTTTGGAGAAATTCAAAAATCATTTTTAGTCCTCTTCCGTGCAAAACTACACCTTGATATAAAAGAACTTTTTTGTTTTCATCAATCCCTGGTATTTCATAGTAATTAACAGGTGATTTTGACTTTTTGTAAAGAGGAAGATTTCTTAAAACCAGATCATTTTTCACTTTGTAATTAGTTCTGATAAATTCAGAATCCATTTCTCCTGTTGTGAGGATTAAATCGGCTTTGGAGATAAATAGTTTTTCAACAGACTTCCAGAATTTTTGAACGAATTTTCTGTTCTTCAGACCAGCAAGGAAACCGAACAATTCCCGGCAGTCATAAATAACTTTAGCACCTTTTATCTTTCCGATAATTACGCAAACAGGCAGGCAGTAAAGATCTTCTGCAAAGATGATATCAGGTTTTTTATTTAATAGTTTTAGTTTAAGCAGAAAGTAAAAGTTCAGATAGAAAAGGATAGAGGAAAATTTTTTTGAAAGTTTGTAAACAGTTTTGTTGTTGTCTTTTAATGTAGAAAAATTTTCAGTCAGCCAATCAAATCCGATAAACTCAACATCAAATCCTTCCTCGGATAGAGAATTAAAAAGATTATAAGATCTCGTGTCGTACTGTATATTGCCTAAAAAAGTGATTAGAACTTTTTTCCTGGCAGTCATTATGACCTTTTCGTTTAGTATGTGTACTTTAAAGTGTTTCTCATAACAGTTCTTGCATCGAACTTCTCTTTAAAATCAATTAAACTTATGCTCGGTGTCATTGGATTAGCTGCCTTCGTATCCTGCGAAACTCCGATATCCACATACTGATAACCGTTCTCAGTTGACCACTTAACAACTTCATACATAACGCGATGAATCGGTTTCAGATGCTCAAATTCATAAAGAAGCATATTGTAGAAACAAAGTGTAACAATCTCATTGCAAATAAAAAGATTTGAGCCGGCAATGGGTTTATCTTTATAATAAACCATAAAGAGTTTAAGATTATCAGGAAGTAATTCCTTCAATTTCAGTAAATCTTCATAGCTATGAGTTGGTTTAACTCCATGTCTGGCTTTGTTATCAACAAGTATAGGATAAAATTCATCATAACGATCGTTCATTTCTACTCTTATGTCAGGATTCTTAAAAGTCTTGCGGATATTTCTTCTGACTGTTTGCTGAAATCTTGAAATGATATCTCTTTCAGGGAAAAGTTTTATTGCACTGGAGATATAATGCAGATCATATCTGAATCCGAGCCACAACATAGCGAAATCAAGATTTTCATTGGGATATCTTTCATATACTCTTGGTGCAGAAGTAAGAAGTATTTCCTTCCACCCCTGCTTTTTTCCATAGTCTATAAGTGTTTGAACGATTTCTAATGCCTGAGTAAACTTAACATCCTTTGTAACTATCGAGCCATAGCTCGCACCTATAGGAGATTCAAAAGTTTTACCTTCATTCACAATTGAACCCGGAAGCACGGCAATTATGTTTCCCTTTTCCAGAAATATTAGATGATTGAAATTAAACTTACCAGGTTTATGGTAATCAAAAAATTTCTGAAGATGGAACATCGTCCCGTTATTTGATTCGAGAACAAATTGGTCCCATTTTTCTTTCCATTCCTGCGTATACTCAATAATTTCCATTTTCTAAAAACTCTTTTTTGTTCTGACAAAGTTACAAAAACTCATTAAGTTTTTAGAAATATATTTATTTATATTTTGATGTGTCTATTGGAATTAATTGCAATGAATAAAATTTCTGTGATCATAATAACTAAAAATGAACAGCATAACATAGCTGATTGTCTCGAATCGGTTAAATGGGCAGACGAAATTATTGTTGTGGATTCAGGCAGTATTGATGATACAATTTCAATTGCAAAGAAATTTACTGATAAGGTAATCTTTAATGAGTGGAAAGGTTTTGCGAATCAAAAATCATTCGCGCTTCAGCAAGCTTCGAATGAATGGATTTTAAGTTTAGATGCTGATGAAAGAATAACTTACAAATTGAAAGATGAAATTCTTAATTCCAATCTTGATAATTTTGATGGCTACAGAATTAAAAGAGATAATTATTTTCTTGGCAGATTAATCCACGGTTGTGGCTGGGGAAATGATTATCAATTAAGATTATTCAGAAAATCCAAAACTAAGTTAACAAACAGACTTGTTCACGAAGGTTTCGAAGTGGAAGGCAAAATTGGTCAGTTGATATATTCAATGTTGCATTACTCATATAGGAATTTCAGTGATGCATTTACAAAAATAAATCATTATTCAACTCTTGAAGCAATTGAAAAACAAAACCGGAAAAAGGTAAACGCTTTAACAATAATCATTACTCCAATCCTTGCATTTCTTCAGCATTATTTTATTCGTAAAGGATTTATTGATGGGATTTATGGTTTGTTCGTTTCGATAATGCACGCAATCACAAAACTTCAGGTTCAGTTAAAAATATGGGAACTGAAAAATCAGAAATGAAACAATTAAGGTTTCTGATTGCCAGAATAGATCGTATCGGTGATGTTGTGCTTTCAACTCCTTTGCCAAGAGAGATAAAAAAAATTTACCCAGAATGTTTCATAGCTGTACTTGTTCGGAATTATACAAAAGATATTTATCTGAATAATCCATTCGTTGATGAAATAATTATTTATGATGATAGTGATAAATCAATTACTTCTTTTATAAAGCAATCACAATATATTCGCTCGTTTAAGTTTACATACGCATTCATGCTTCTTCCCGATGAGAGATTGAATTATCTATTATTTCTTGCCGGAATTCCGTATCGGATTGGAGTCGGACATAAAATTTATCAAATGCTTACCTTTACAAAATTTGTTAACAGGAAAAAATATAATCCTCTCAGACACGAAGCTGACTATGCTCTCGATATGATCAGGAAAATCGGAATTGAACCAAAATCACTCGAACCTGAGATTTATCTTACTGAGGATGAAAAGTTGGAAGCAATGAAATTCAGAGAAAGAATAGCGGATGATACTAAAATCATTATAGGAGTGAATACTACAAGTGGAAATTCTGCACCGAATCTGCCAGCAAAAGAATATAAAAAGTTAATTGAAATTCTTTCAAAAGATAATTCTCTGAAAGTAATCGTCACGGATAAACAACCACCAAAAGAAATCTCAGATATTCCGGGAGTTGATTACCCATTCATAAACATTTCTCTTCGGGAAGCAATAATCAAATTCAGTGTGCTTGACTTATTGGCATCAAACAGCACCGGTCCTATGCATATTTGCGCAGCATTAAAAGTTCCGACATTATCCTTATTCTGTCCGTTAACTGCATGCTCACCTAAATTATGGGGACCATTAGGAAATAAATCAAAAATAGTTTTACCCAAAGAAATTTATTGTCAGACTAACTGTCCTGGCGATCCTAAAGTTTGTCGTTACGAAGGTGATAGCGGAATAAATGCCGTTGAACTTTCTGAAATGATAAAATCTTTCATTAAAAGAAAAAAATAATGAAAATTCTTATTGCTCCTAATAGTTTCAAAGAAAGTGTTTCATCAGTTCAGATTTCAAAAATATTTGCTGAAGAATTTAGTCATGAAGAAAACTTTCAACAGATAATTCTTCCATTAAGTGATGGCGGCGATGGATTTTTGGATGTGATTAAGTTTATTTACGGAGATGAAATTACTGAGTATGAGTTTCCTGTTGAATTTACAAATGAAAAATTCAACGCTCCTGTTCTCTTTAATAAAATAACTAAACGGCTATTCGTTGAATCTGCAGAAGTAATAGGTTTAAAGCGAGTTCCGGAGAAAAACAGACATCCATTAGGGTTGAATACTTACGCATTAGGTAAATTGATTCGGGATTTAATTGAGTTAAATAATTCTGATGTGATGCCTGCTTTCGAAAAGATAATAATTGGAATTGGCGGTACATCAACCATTGATTTTGGACTTGGAGCAGTACATGCTTTAGGTGTAAAATTTTTAGATAGCAATGGGAGAGAAATTGATCCTATTCCAAAAAACTTTCACTTAATTACAGATATTTTATTACCATCATCACCCAATCAATCAATCAGCCAATCAGCCAATCAACAAATCATTCAATCAATCAATCCTTCTCACCTAAATTGTATTGTCGATGTTCAGACTCCTTTGTTGGGAGCTAAATCCGCTATTGATTTGTACGGTCCGCAAAAAGGAGCAACAATAGAAGAGCTGAATCTGATTAAAAAAGGAATTGAAAACATTGCCAGCTTATTGATTAAAAAAAATATTATAACTGATTTAGAAAATCTGAACGGAGCTGGAGGAGGACTTTCTTCAGGATTGAAAATATTCTTTAATGCAGAGATTATATCTGCAAAGGATTTTCTGTTCAATGAAATTTTAACCGGCAGAGATTTATCTCAGATTGATTTTCTTATCACAGGTGAGGGAAGATTTGACATTCAATCATTTGAAGGCAAAGCAACCGGAGAACTGATTAAAAGATATTCCGGCAAAGTAAAAAAGATTTTTTTAGTATGTGGTAAAATTGAAAGCGATGTTAATAATCTTTTACCTTCAAATGTTCAGTGTTTTCAACTAATTGATTTATTCAAAGATGAGAGTGAATCATTGCTAAAGACAGAAGCCGGATTGAAAATTATTGCTTCAAAATTGAAATATTATTTTAAGGATAACTTTTAAAGATTTGCAGTAATCGAATTGTTTTTAATTCGAATTTTAATTATCACTATCATTCCGATACCGATTTATCACATTTGTGATTTATCGTGCGAGAAATCCTCTCCCGATAAAATTATTTTTGGTACAGTCAGGAGACTGTTCCCTACAATTTTTTATTTGTAGGGGAAGGGCTCCCATATAGGGACAGGTTGCCCTTCCCGTGATAAGCTCCCATAGAGGGACAGGTTGCCTTTCCCCTAATCTCTAAATGAAATCTCCGTTGAAATTTTTCCAATAGCCCCGAAATTCATCTCGGGAATCAAATAAGCCCTCTCAAATTCTTTCCGGACTTTAGTCCAATAACTTACTATCGGTTTCGTTCCGCTGGAACTTTGGAATTTTTGTGCGTTGCATTTTTTCTATTAACATTTCGTCCCTACAGGGACTTTTTAATTGCACACAGATTGAACAGATTTTCACAGATATTTTTCGGAACAGTCAGGAGACTGTTCCCTACATTTTGATTTGTAGGGAATGGACTCCATTCCGTTTTTTGAAAATCGGAACTATTGGTTAAAGACCAATTTACCATTGTCATTCTGAGTGCGAAGCAATCGAAGAATGACAAATTATAGGGGAATGGCTCCCATAAAGGGACAGGTCGCTCTTCCCCTAATCTCTAAAAGAAATCTCTGTTGAAATTATTCCAATAGCCCAGAGATTCATCTCGGGGAATCAAATAAACCCTCTCAAATTCTTTCCGGACTTTAGTCCAATAAATTACTCGCGGTGTCGTTCCTCCAAAACTTTGAGATATTGTGTGGCCGGCTTTTCTATTAACATTTCGTCCCGATTGGACTATCTCAATTGCACACAGATAACACAGATTGAACATATTTACACAGATATATTAACTGCTTTGCAGACTGTGAACTGAAGACTGCGGACTTTCATCTTTGCATTCTGCCTGCTGATCCGCATGTGGCGGATTGAAGACTGTGAACTTGCTGATGATAATCTCATCCCTCCTTACTGCCGTCAGGCAAGTTCGGGATTTTTGATTTTGGTTTGTAATCTTTTTCTCAAAGTTAATTAGGTAGGTTATATTTCAAAATAAAAATGGCTGCCTTTAAAACAGCCATACCAAAATAATTTAACTTAATTTCCACCAGCGGCTCTTGCACCAAGCTCTCTGTCAAGCATATAAAGTCCGCTTTTATTATCACCAATCAATTCAAGCTTTGCGATTATATCTTCTACAGTTGTTACTTCCTCAACCTGTTCAGTTACAAACCATTGCAGAAAGTTATTGGTTGCAAAATCCTTTTCCTGCATTGCTTGTTCAACAAGTTTATTAATGAGAGAAGTAATTTTTATTTCGTGAGTAAGTGTATCTTTCCAAACCTCCATTATTGATTTCCAATTTGTTTTTGGAGAATCAATCTGAGCAAGAGTTACTTTTCCATTAACAGAATTAATGAAATCATAGAATTTCATCGCGTGCATATATTCTTCCTGAGATTGAGCTTTCATCCAGCCGGCAAATCCTTTTAAATTTTTATCTTCAAAATATGCAGCCATCGAAAGATATAAATATGAAGAGTATAATTCTTCGTTAAGATGCTTATTAAGTGCTTTTAACATTTTATCAGAAATCATAATAACCTCGTGATTTGTTTGTAAATTTCTTTACAAATATAATTCATTAACAATTAATAAATTGAATCTGATATCCAGTAAATTATTCATTGGAATTGACAGATATTCAGTTATGATATTTATCATTCCATCAGCTATTTGAATTGATAATCAGGCAATCAATGGCTAATTTTGGCAGGAATTTTAATCTTGATATTCAAATAAGAAAAGGAGTTAATTATGGCTGTAAAAGTAGCTATTAACGGATTCGGTAGAATCGGCAGATTGATTCTAAGAGCAATGGCTGACAGAAAACTTCTCGGTAAGGAAGTTGACATTGTTGCTCTTGTTGATATCTCAAACGATGCAAAATATTTTGCTTACCAACTGAAATACGACTCTGTTCACGGTACTTTCAAAGGGGATATTTCTTCAAAGAAAAGTAAACCGGAATTAGAAAATGATGATATTCTTGTTATTGATGGCGAAGAGACTCAGTGTATTCTTGCAACAAAAGATCCTTCGCAACTTCCCTGGAAAGAATTAGGCGTTGATTATGTTTTTGAAGCTACGGGTTTGTTTACCGATTCAGAAAAAGCAAAAGGTCATTTGGCTGCAGGTGCTAAAAAAGTAATAATCACTGCACCTGGAAAGGGCGATGTTAAAACTGTTGTGATGGGTGTTAATGACAATGAGCTTACTCCCGAGCATAAAATTATTTCCAATGCTTCCTGCACAACAAACTGCCTGGCTCCTGTTGTTCATGTATTGCTTAAAGAAGGAATCGGAGTTGAAGTTGGTATAATGACAACAATTCACTCATATACAGCGACTCAGAAAACGGTTGACGGTCCTTCAAAGAAAGATTGGCGTGGTGGAAGAGCAGCTGCTATCAATATTATTCCTTCAACTACAGGTGCGGCAAAAGCAGTTGGTGAAGTTCTTCCGCAAGTTAAAGGAAAACTTACCGGAATGTCTTTCAGAGTGCCCACTGCAAATGTTTCAGTTGTGGATTTAACTTTCAGATCTGTTAAAGAAACTTCTATTAAAGAAATTGATGAATTGTTAAAGAAAGCTTCTCAGACCTATATGAAGGGAATTCTTGGATATACTGACGAAGAATTAGTTTCAACGGATTTTAATCACGATGAAAGATCTTCAATATACGATTCACTCGCTACTCTTCAGAATAATTTCAAGGATGAAAAAAGATTCTTTAAGATAGTTTCCTGGTATGATAACGAATGGGGCTATTCAAACAGGTGTGTTGATTTATTAATGAAACTAATTAAAATGTAATTTAACTTAATTATTGATGAAAAGTCATTGCTTACTTTATTGTTGCGCTGACTTTTCACTTATTATGTATAAATTATCTCAATGGTGCGGTAAATGAAAAAGTTAACAATTGATAAAGTAGAACTAAAAGGTAAAAGAGTTCTCGTTCGAGTTGATTTTAATGTTCCCTTAGACGAGAATTTAAATATCACAGATGATACAAGAATTGTTGAATCACTCCCTACAATTAAAAAAATAATTTCAGAAGGTGGAAAAGCTATTCTTATGAGTCATTTAGGTCGCCCCAAGGGCGGACCGAACCCCAAATACAGTCTGAAACCGACTGCTCAAAGATTAAGTGAACTTCTTGGAAAAGATGTTAAGTTAGCTCCGGATTGTATCGGAGAAGATGTAAAGTCAATGGTAAATCAAATGAAAGAAGGTGATGTATTAATTCTCGAGAATGTAAGATTTCATCCTGAAGAAGAAAAAAATGATCCCGAGTTTGCTAAAAAACTAGCTGAACTTGGCGATGTTTATATCAATGATGCTTTTGGAAGTGCTCACAGAGCTCATGCTTCAACTGAAGGAGTAACAAAGTACATCAAAGTTTCTGCTGCCGGTTATCTGATGCAAAAAGAATTAGAATACCTCGGTGCTGCAGTTTCGGATCCAAAGCGTCCTTACACTGCAATTCTCGGTGGTGCAAAAATATCGGGCAAAATTGATGTAATTAATAATCTTCTTGATAAAGTAGATACACTGATAATTGGTGGCGGAATGGCTTTTACTTTTTTCAAAGCTCAGGGTAAGGAAATCGGTAAGTCATTACTTGAAGAAGAAAAGATTGAATTGGCAAAAGAAGTTCTTCAGAAAGTTCAGAGCACTGGTGTAAAATTCATATTACCGGTTGATGTGATAGTTGCATCAGAGTTCAGTAATGATTCCCCTTCAAAAGTTGTTTCTGTAGATTCTATTCCTGCTGATAAAATGGGATTGGATATAGGACCGGAAACTATTAAGTTATTTTCAGATGAAATTATGAAGTCAAAAACTGTTGTTTGGAATGGTCCAATGGGTGTTTTCGAATTTGATAATTTTGCAAAAGGAACTTTTGCTATTGCTCAGGCACTCGCTGATGCAACACGGAAAGGAGTTATTACTGTTGTTGGTGGTGGTGATTCTGCAGCAGCAATTGCCAAAGCAGGATTAAAAGATAAAGTGTCGCATGTTTCTACCGGTGGTGGTGCTTCACTCGAATTTCTTGAAGGTAAAGTTCTGCCCGGTGTTGCAGCACTTAATGATGATAACTAACCAAGGATTAATTTGAGTAACTATTATCAGCCAAGAGGATTTGGCAGGTTCAGTTTATTTCCACCTGTAATCAAAAATATTCTGATTATTAATGCTGCAGTATTTTTTGTTCAGGTTCTGATGGATAATATCATTTTTAACGGATATCCTGCAGCGTATATCCTGAACAGATGGTTTGCACTAAACCCTATTGTCGGATATGACTTTGCAGGAAATCCGTACAATTTTCAAGTATGGCAGTTAATTACTTATCAGTTTATGCACGGTGGATTTGGCCATATCTTTTTCAATATGTTTGCTCTGTGGATGTTCGGTGCAGAAGTTGAGTATATACTTGGTTCCAGAAAATTTTTAATATTTTATCTTTTCTCGGGAATAACTGCCGGAGTATTACATTTATTTATATCACCTCTGGTAGGCAGTCCTCTTGCTGTTACAATAGGAGCTTCAGGTGCAGTGTTTGGTGTTATGACTGCTTTTGCAATGCTTTTCCCTGACAGATATATTTTCCTTTACTTCCTTATTCCTGTTAAAGCAAAATATCTTATCGGGTTTCTGATAGTTTTTGAATTTCTGGCTATTGATAGTGCTGCAAGCAATGTGGCTCACCTGGCTCACCTTGGTGGAGCTTTGTTTGGTTTCTTGTTTATTCTCTTTGATAAAAATAATCAGGTTGAGTTTCGCAATCTTTTCAAGCGATCCTTTTATTATAAAAAGAAATCATCTTCAGATTATAGCAGTTATCCGTTTGGCAGCAGAAACGATGATGATGTTCAGGAAGCAAAATTTTATGATCTTAGTAAAAAGGATGAGGAAGAAACTTTTAATCAGGAAGAGATTGATGCTATTCTTGATAAGATTAGTAAATACGGCTATCAACGACTTACAGAGAGGGAAAAGAGAATTCTCTTTGAAGCAAGCAAAAAAATGAAATAAAGTGATGAAAAGTTATCTCATCATTATTACTATTTTTTTTCTGTTCTTAGCTTGTGAAGAAAAATCACCTATTTCCGAAGATAAGTTCATACAGATTTATGCTCATCTGATTTCTGTTCCGGACTCAGTTTCAGTCGATTCCCTTAAGTTCTCAGAGTATAAGAAAAGGATTTTTTCTGATTTTAACTGCTCCGAAGAAGATTATGAATTAACAGTAAAATATTATAATCAGAAGCCGGAGAAATGGGATGAATTTTTCAAAAATGTTATAAAGTATATTGAGACTAAAGATGACTCATCGAAGAGCGAGCTTTAATTTTTGCCACAGCAATCCGAAGTAAAGCCACAGAATATTTTCCTCTCAGTTTCTCCTTTAGTTCTCTAAGATTTTCATAACCTTCATTAATTGCAGATTCAATTTCTCTCAGATCTGTTTCACTTAATATCGAAGTTATATCAGTTTCGGGAAAATAATTCAGGATTGTTTCAATCTGCATCGAAATTACTGCCTCATCCAGTTTTCTTATTTTAGATATTTCAGCAAGAGAAAAATTTTTCTTGAGTAGCAATAAAGTTTCCTGCACATTCTGAGGAACAGATTTTTCAGTATTCTCTTTAAATTCTTTCAGATAAGATTGAATGATTTCAAGAAAATCGTTGCCAACTTTATTAAACATTCTTACTGTAAATCCTTCAATCATCATCAATTTAAATTTATTGTCAGGTTTAATCTGAGATATTTTCGCCAAAACACTGTCAGGGCAAATGAGATTAGGTGTTTGAAGAAATTTTTTAGCTGCTGATTTTCTTGCTTCGTTTAAGCGATGAAATAGTTCAAGATTGGAATCATAATTAACTGATGGGTATTCAACTTCGTCTTTAATTTGGGGAATGATAGTCAGACTTTCGGAATGATTAATCGTAGTACAATTATCACATTTCCCACAGATATAATTTTCTGTCTTTTGACCAAAATAATCCAAAAGATATTTGAATCTACATTCATTTACATAAACGAATGCTCTCATTTTTTCAAGCTTCTCATGGGCAAATAAATATAATTCGTTAATAAGCTTATAATTAAGTCTGAGATTTTCCTTTTTAACCCGAGGTTGAAGAAGTTTAACAGTTTTCATTCCATCCAACACAATATATTCTGCGAAGCCAATATCACTGAGGAAAATATATAGTTCTTTTTGAGTTTCGGTTGACAAACCGGTGTTACTTTCTATAAACGAATAATCAATCGAAATGCGTTCACTAAAAATTCTGTTACCAAAATTTCTTACTAGAAAAAGTATCAGATCTTTCAATTCATCATTATTAATTGATTTTAAAAACTGTTTAAGTTTATCCGGAGTAACAATAAATTTTAATGAATCACCGGTTGTAAGACTTGAATTTATTTTCAGATAGCCGGCGGACTCAAGATAAGTGAGTGCAGAGTGTAATAGTCCGGCAGAAATATTTTGTTTTGTGTAAAGATTAAGAAAGTCAGCATTTATAGGAATATCTTTATCAGGAAGTGAACCTACAGCAATTTGTGAATAATCACAAAGCCCGTTGTAAATCTGCTGAATGAAATCTTTTTTTGGATAAGCCGACTCGATAAAATATTTATGGATTGATAAATCTTTCTCATCGAAAAATAAAATTGCGGAGGAAGGCTTGCCATCTCTGCCAGCTCTTCCGATTTCCTGATAGTAATTTTCAATTGAGCCCGGAATATCATAATGTATAACAGTTCTGATATCTTTTTTATCTATTCCCATTCCGAAAGCATTTGTTGCAATTATTATAGGTATTTTACCTTGAATAAATTCTTCCTGAGTGCTTCGCCTTAAAAGATTGTTCAACCCGGCATGATAATATTCTGATTTTAACTTATTTATATTCAGAAATTCATTTAAACTTTCAGCTTTTTTTCTGGATGAAACATAAATTATTACAGGACGCTGATTGGTTTTCAGAATCTCCAGCAGTTTTTCTTTTTTCTTATTTGTCTTATAAACACTTATTGAAATATTGTCTCTCTCAAAACCTTTTACAATTATCTTTGGATTTTTTATTTCAAGCTGATTGATAATATCTTTCACAACCTCAGGAGTTGCAGTAGCAGTAAAAGCAGAAACTTTTTTAATCTGAGTGAACTGAATAAAATCTTTTATTCTTGTGTAGCTCGGTCTGAAATTATGTCCCCATTCACTGATACAATGAGCTTCATCAATAAAAAGATGAGATGGCTTTAAAGATTTAAGTCGTTCAGCGAATTCTTTCGACTCAAGTCGCTCAGGTGCAACATAAAGTAATTTAATTTTACCGAAAGCAATATTGTGTAAAATTTTTTCAATCTCATACCATTCTAAAGTGCTGTTTATAAAGGCGGATATTTCTTTATTTCTGTTAAGGGAATCTACCTGATCTTTCATCAATGCAATCAGTGGAGAAATTACGATAGAAAAATTATCAGAAATTATAGCCGGGATTTGGTAACATATTGATTTTCCTGCACCTGTCGGAAGAATTGCTAAAACATTTTCACCTTTCAAGATTTCTGAAATGATTTCTTCCTGAACCGGCCTGAACGATTCATAACCAAAAAATTCATTAAGGATTTCCAGAGCTTTTTTCATGAAAAATTTTTACTTATTGCGAGGTAAAATCTACAAAATTTTTTTTATCAATATTGAATTATAAATAAAATAGATATTATAAAAATGGCTTAAAAACTGAAGCCATTTTCAAAATGCTTTTGTAAACAGGGAGAGTTTTAATGAATAAATTCCATTTGTTTGTACTTTTAATTTTGACCAGCAGTTTATCTTTTCCTCAACTCAGATATACTGACAAATTAAAACCAACCAGCATTTTCACAGAGGCACCTGAAGATATAAAAAACACAAAACCATTCATGAGGCAATGGTGGTTTTATGAGCAACGTTCGTATCCATACGATTTTATTCCCGACGATGCTTATAAAAATGCTCTGATCGAAAGGCAACATTTAAGATTAACTTATGAACAGGAAAATATTCCGGATTTTAATTGGGTTAGTTTAGGCCCAACTCCCGGAGCTTACTTTGGTTACGGAAATATTTCCAGCAGAATAGTAACTGGTGCTTACGATCCAAATAATCCAAATATAATCTATATCGGCCCTGCAAATGGTGGAGTGTGGAAATCAACCAATGGAGGAACAAACTGGATTCCACTCACAGACAATGAAGTTTCAATGTCAATGGGTGCAATTGCTGTTGATCCAACAAATTCAAACATAGTTTATGCCGGAACTGGTGAAGCAACTTACAGTGGTGTATCTTATTCAGGAAGAGGATTGTTGAAATCAACTAATGCTGGCGCAACCTGGATAAATTACACATCAGGATTACCTTCTTCCACATATTTTTCAAGATTAAAAATCAGGCCTAATAATTCAAACCATCTTCTGGCGGCTTTGGGAAACAGTGGTCTTTACCGAAGTACAAACGGAGGTCAGAACTGGGCTCAAATTCTTTCGGGCAGAGTTGATGATGTTGTATTTTCACCAACCGGTGATACTGCCTTTGCTGTAGGTTCAGGAATTGGCATCAGAAGATCAACCAATGGCGGACAGAGTTTTTCAACTTTCGGAAGCAATCTTCCATCAGGAACTAGAACGCATTTTGATATTAGTCTGAGCCAACCGAATATAATGTTTGCAGCAGTTTATTCATCCAGTCAGGTGGAAATATATAAATCCACAAATTATGGTGTTAACTGGACTTCAGTTACTCCAACTTCTAATTTTCAAAATTTAGCTGGTCAGGGATGGTATGACCTTTACTGTTTTATAAATCCAAAGAATCCTAATAAAGTCTATGTAGGCACAATAGATATTTTCAGATCAACTGATGGAATTAATTTTAGCAACATAACAAACGGATACGCTGGTGGATATGTTCATGTTGATCAACATTATCTTTTCTTCCATCCTACAGACGAAAATACTTTTATAGTTTGTAACGATGGCGGAATTTGGCGGACAACAAATAACGGAAATACTTTTACCAATCTTAATCAGAATTTAACTTTAACACAGTTTTACAGAATTGCTGCAAGTCCGTTTAATCCCGGCAGAATTTTAGGAGGCACACAGGACAATGGTACTCAGCAAACTTTTTCAACACTTAACTGGGCAGCTGCTTACGGAGGTGATGGAGGAGAAGTATGTTTTAATCCATTCAATTCAAATTTTATTCTTGGCGAAACCCAGAATGGAGGCATTTTCAGAACTACAAATGGCGGCTCTTCGTGGAATCAGGCACAAACCGGATTGAATATGAGTGAGAGTGTTGCTTGGGTTGCACCTATAATTGCTCATCCAAGTATCTCAGGTACTTTCTATACTGCACGAACCAATGTTTATATTTCAACTAACAACGGTGGCAGTTGGACAGTTATTTCTTCATCGCCTCTGAATGGGGATTCTCCAATAAGAGAAATGGCAATCTCCAAAACAAATCCAAACATACTTTTTGCTTCCTCAGGTTCGCAAATCTTTAAATCAACCAATGGAGGTGTAGACTGGACAAATGTATCGCTTGGCCTACCAAACAGAACTATTACATCAA
>FWPV01004699.1_pt1 | contig 28398 bp, 15 predicted proteins | sample 2228371 | NCBI WGS metagenome assembly FWPV01 (sample SAMEA103939776, study PRJEB20133) | metagenome | reverse complement strand
GTTCGTAATGCTGTGGATCATATGGCGCATATGCCCCGAACGAGCAAACGAACCAGAACGCAGCGAGCCGAGGCGTCGCACTAGTGTCTAAATCTGCGTGCACCTGACGGCCGCCGCGCGAGCGGCAGTGGAGATTCGAAAAGTTGAAGTTGCGGCGTCCGCAGGTGACGCTGGCGTTGGAAGGAAACATGAGAAAGACATTTGACGAAGACTACCCAGGCAGGTTTTCTTACGAGCTGAAAGCTTCTATAAACTATCCATATCCTTTTGATAATATTCCCCAGGAAGGACTCATCGAGATCTCCCAGAAAGATGAACTGAGGGAATTTGAATGGAAACGTTCAATCAGTTGGGCGGACTTCTGGCAAGCTGTAGTTGCTCGGATTGAGTATGACTAGAACTGGCAGTCTGGATTTGATGGTTGGCCAGATGATCAACCATCGATGGGTTATGATGAAAAGACGGGGAATATAGACGTCGAAATTGATGTTTGGATTCCATACAACCACAAGTTCGAGGATGAAATCGAGCCGGCATCGGTGTGTTTGGTCGTGGAGTTCGACAAGAGGACGGGGGATTTATTGAAGTGGCATGCTGAATAGATCGATACAACAAAACGCCTTCCAACAAGGCGCTCCACCGGACGGCAATTCCGCTGCGCTACATTGCCGCTGGTGAGATTGAACATTATGCGATTTTCTGCGTGGCGTGTTATCTGGAAGCGAAACCGTGAGCCGGTTTCTGGTGGAATACAATCAATAGTTCGAGGAATGAAGAAAACGAAAATTGAAATAACATCAGATGACGTTGATTATGCTCTTGGTGCCTCACCATGGGATGTGAGTAATAAAATCCTTTACTGCCTGTGTCAGAGGTATCCAAAGCACGAAACAGACCAAGCCATTATTGCGAAAATATTGCTGATTGGTCGGACTTATGCAGCGGCAATTGAAAGGCGGAAAAATGCACAAGAGACTTCAGACCATTTTTACGAAGCCATAGTGGCTGAGAAAATAAGAAAGTCGAACATTGATAATTGGCTGAGCAGCTTACCAAATCAGATCCTTGACCTATGCCAGGAACTTGGCGCAGTCATCACGGTTTACAAGAGGGTCATGGATATATTTTTTAATTTAACCGGTTTAGAAAAACAGGCACTTACCTCAAAGTATCTGCATTTTTATAAACCCAATCTATTTTTCATAAATGATAGCCGAGCCAAACAAGCTATCTTCAAGATTACGCCACGCCTAAATTATATTGGAAACATTGCTGCAAATGAGTCTGAGTCGGAATACCACGACTTCTGCCGTCGCTGTCAATATTTGCAGAATCACGTCAATGACCGCATTGGCAAAACGTTAACGCCCCGACAAATAGATGAAGTACTATTTATAAATTACAGAGAAAATTAGAAAAGAGAAGCTCAAACAAAAGCGTCAACCCGGCACCGAGTAGCAACTGTGGTTATTGGAAAGGTTTATAGCGGCGCGGGTTACGCAGCTCGTTTGGCCACAAGAGGCGCTGATGTCAGCCGAAGCCGTTTCCGACAAGACAGTGTGTGTCGTTGGGGACACCCACGGCCACTTGCAATTGGCGTTGTGTGTCGCCGCACGCTGGTAAGGCGAGCTGAAAGTCGCCTTCGAAGCAGTGTTCCTTTGTGGGGACGTTGGCACATTCACTTCTGAAGAGCAGCTAGACAGCGCGACACGCCGACATGGAAAGGCCAACCCCTGCGAACTGGAATTCTTGTATCAATGGTGGACTGATCCGCAACCCGGGTGGCTCGCGAAGATCTTTGAGCCGATTGAGGAAGGTGGGCTTGGCCTGCTTTGCCCCGTAGTCATGGTTCACGGCAATCACGAAGGATTCGCGCACCTGGCAACGCTTGCGCCAGCGGACATTCCAGAGGAGGTAGTCGAAGTCACCTCGCTTCCCACAGTCGATCCTGGGGGCCATATCCGCTATCTACCCAGTGGCTGGCGGTGTCGGACACGATCTGGGCTGATTGTCGCGGGGGTTGGGGGGATCGAGCGCGGCCAGCGCTACGCCGATTACCACGAAATGGCCTACATTAACGAGGAGGCCGTCCTTCACCTGCTCGACCAGCCGAAAGTCGACGTGTTGATCACGCACCAAGGGCCCAGCGAGCTGCAAGGTGAGAAGGGATCGGATACGTTACAACTTCTCTTGGAGTCCGGCTTCGCCCGGTTCTGGTTCCACGGCCACTCGGTTTCTAATTCACAGATTGAGCGATCTGGCCCTGGCGGAGCCACCTTGGTAGTCCCACTGAACGACATCGCCTTCTCCAGCAAGGGGATTCATGGCGATGACCCGGGGGAGGACGGCTGGGCGGTACTCTTCGGCGATCGGAACGAGGTGCGTCGGGAGCGGCCTAATTTCTGGCGCGATTATCGGAAGCGGAAATGGAAGGCGGTCGACGAACGGCGACTTGTGTGCCCGGACTTGATACAGTGGGTGGTTAGCCCACTAAGCACTAAGCAAGGATGAACTGCAAAGAAGTTTGTGAACCATCAATTCTTTACACTATCATCGGGCGCTGTTTGGGCTGAACATGATGCGCTTTACTGCACAATCTCATTCATAAACATCTGCGACGCCGCCAAACTCATCGAAGCAGATGGCTGGTATTTGGTTGCAACCAAAGCAAGCCATCGCGAGTATAAACACCCTGCAAAGCCTGGTCACGTTACTGTATGTGGTAATCACTTACCTCCCAGCTATAGAGATTGAACTCGCCTCAGCGGATTGCCTATCGTAACAGTCCCACAAATCTGTTCCGATACGAACCCTTATCAAATCAACTCGTATGGCGGATGTAACATGGACTTCCGCAAGGCCTACTCGCAGGCGTTGTTGATGGTTTGACATTCATGGCGCGGGGGTTATAAGACCGGCAGAATTTGACCTGCAGCGGAAGCCGCATCAGTGGCAGGGTGGGTGAGGTGAGAAGTTACAAGTTTTTCTGAGCTGCGAGAGTCCTACAGAATCGTTAGGGGAGTTAGCGCCTGAGATTGTTCTGAAGGTGACACTCATTGAGCGCGTTGATTTGGAAAGGTTGCTTCGGCAGCGAGTATTCCAAGGTGCAATACGGTGTATCCGGCTATGTCTAATTTTCCTCGGCGGTGTTGCGGTTCCTCAAACGCCGTGCTATAATCACGACCAACGCTTTGCATTTTCTATGAGACGTAGATGAGATGAGCATCATCCTCCTCAAACGTGGTTTAAATGGGCGCTTGATAGTGACGATCCCTTACAGCGCTGAGCAAGTGGCGAGGATTAAGACCATTCCTGGACGCCGCTGGCATCCCGAAGGAAAGTGTTGGAGTGTGCCTAACGCCGACGGGGTAGTAGAAAGGCTGCTAACGCTCTTTGCTGGTGAGCAGGTCGAGGTAGCCCCTGCGCTCCGTCCCCTGAGCGTTCCTGACCATCGGAAGCCCCTGCTCTCACGCGATTCCCTTTCCCTGCCCGTAGCGACGCTGGAACCAAGGCTCCTGGACCGTATGCGGGAGGCGATTCGGGCGCGGCACTGCAGCCGGAGAACCAAAGATCTCTATGTCATGTGGGTCAAGCGGTTCATCTTCTTCCATGGGAAGCGTCACCCGGCGGAGATGGGGCAGGCGGAAATCAACGCGTTTCTAATCCATCTGGCTTTGCAAGAACACGTTAGCGCCTCGACGCAGAATCAGGCTCTTTCTGCCTTGTTATTCCTCTACCGCCATGTTCTCGGCCGCGAGGTCGGCGACCTCGGTGAGGTAATTCGGGCCCGGAAGCCGACCAGGTTGCCCGTCGTCCTGACGCGCGAGGAAGTCAAGGCGGTTCTGAGCCACCTCCAAGGCGACAAGTGGCTGATGGCTTCGCTCATGTATGGCGCTGGGTTGCGGCTTATGGAATGCCTGCGCCTGCGCATTCAGGACATCGACTTCGCCAGAAATGAAATCACGGTTTGGGACGCTAAAGGCGAAAAAGACCGCTTGACAATGCTGCCCGAATCGCTGAAAGCGCCGCTGCAAGAAAATATGCGAAAAGTTAAAACAATTCATGAAAAAAAACGTGTGCGACGGTTGGGGACGTGTTGAGATGCCCGACGCCCTCGAGCGCAAATATTCCAACTCCCTGCTGAGTGGCGGTGGCAATGGGTCTTTCCGCAAGAGAGTCGCTGGACGGATCACAAGACGGGACAGCAAGGGCGGCATCATGTTCATGAATCCATCGTGCAGAAGGCCGTGGCTAAGGCGGTTCGGGACGTCGGGCTGACCAAGCGGGCGACCTGTCACACCTTCCGCCACTCCTTCGCCACGCATCTGCTGGCCGACAGGTATGACATCCGCACCGTGCAGGAGTTGTTGGGACATAAGGACGTCAAAACAACGATGATTTATACTCACGTTCTGAAGGGGGGCGGGATGGGGGTTCGCAACCCGGCCGACACATTGTAACCGGCAAACAACGGCGTGTTATATAGAAACCATATAACACTCCGAAGAATCTAGAGAAACACGTTGAATCCATTAGCAGTACAGAGTTTATGAACTAATACACATCGGGGTTTTAGGCTTCCAGAGAGCGGCCTAAAGGTTTTATAAAGAAACTATCTAATCAATTGTTAGCCGTCTTACGGTAAACCGAAAGTAGCACAAAGTGGGACTTCTGGATAGGTTATTTGGGAAGAGTACAAAGAGACAGGATGCACTACCAACCGCGATGAGCACGAGGAATTGTGTGGTTTGTGGCAAGTCAGACCGTAGTGAAGCTGGTAGTGACGTGGTTATTGGAAGGCCTGCCAGCTTCAAAGACATGGTGGGGAAGTGTCAAGAGTGCGGAGTGTTCGTGTGCGGCGCTTGTGCGAATCCCGAGTTATACGTCAAACCAGAGTATGCCGATGCAGCCTCAACCTTCGTCGGCACAGAGATCTTCAGAGGCCGAGACGTAGGCGAAATAATGGACGAGGTTCACAGACGATTCGGCGGTGCTGAACTCGCCGTCTTTTATCACTGTCCGTGTTGCAATGGGCAGATCGGGCCGACATGAGAACGCCTAACCAAGGGCTGGAGGCGACGCGGGGAATCTCGCGCCTCAGCCCTATCGTTAGTTTTTATCTCACCATGATTTGCGCTCCAACGGATGCACTACAATCCAAAAGCAATCTCGTTCCATCTCTCTGCGGTGGAACAAAGGGGCCGCTCTGCGTAGAATAAAACCTATTATGTTTATACAAAGTCGAGATGAATGAAAGATAGAAAAACGTACATACGGACAGCGGGAACGCCCTCTCTACCTTATAAGATAGAAGAAATTTTATCATATCACCCGTTCCGGGTTGGACGCCTATTTTCTCTTTTGCTATAATCATCTCACGCCTTTGGCGTTTTGCTATTTTTTCACAGCAAATCGGCGGGTTTGCAAATTATTTACGTTGTATAGGTAATGCAATGAAATTAACAGCGTCACCTTGGGGTGTTCTCTGTGGCCTCTGTGGTGGAAAAAAGCACCGCCAAGGCGGTGCGCGCCAAAATTTACGCTCCAAAATTTTATCATTTCACCCCTTCCGGGTGGACATCTATTTTTTTCTTTTGCTATAATTATCTCACGCCTTTGGCGTTTTCGTATTTTTTCCCCATAGAACGAAGGGCTTAAGCTCATATAAGATAACAAAAAGCAAACAGTCGTCCCTAACGACGTCCGCGGAGATGAATAGGCTCTGTTTTTTTTCTTTCACCCTGGAGTGCTCTGTGTGCTCTGCGGCCTCCATGGTGAAAGATAAAGCGCCCCCTCGGCGGCGCTCTCCAAAATTTGCCCTCCCACGGAGATCTTGGGAGCGAGATGGACCCTTTGATTGTCATGTCGATAAGCAAAAATGACGAAGTATCTTACATTGCGCTCGTCGCAACTATTTGATATTATTACAAAAGTTTATAGGTTGACTCATTAAAATTTGCTGTTTACCAGCCAGGCTTGCAAAACTATTTTGTTTTCCGATAGTTACATCATATTAAACAACAAACTTGTCCATTTTTTTCGTTGTATAAAAAAGCAAAATCCTTGACATTTTTTAAAAGAATTTGTATATTTATAAAAATTCAGGTGTAGCTCAATCGGCAGAGCGGGTGGCTGTTAACCACTAGGTTGGAGGTTCGAGTCCTCCCACCTGAGCAATAAAAGGCTTCCTCAATGGGAAGCCTTTTTTATTTTATAAATTCCCTTTGCTTTTTACCCACGATTTTCATATGTTAATCAAAATTTCTTCGAGACGAGGAGAACGGTAACATCCCGAACCATTTTCATTCAATTTCAGAAAATGGCTAATTGATAACCATTCCTACCCCACATCTGAGAGATAGAACATGATCATTCGTACCTTCTGCTTGACTTTTTTAGTAAGCGCTGGCATAGCCATTGCCGGCAGTTCCGATTTCAACGTGTTGGATTTTGGCGCTGTGGCCGATGGTGTATCCGACAACACCCAGTCCTTTCAAAGAGCCTTGAACCACGCTGCCGAGAAAGGCGGTGTGGTTCACGTGCCAGCCGGTCGGTATCGCTTCGACGGTGTGCTCACCATTCCCCGCAGCGTCGGCTTGCAGGGCGTTGCCATCGGTCCCAACAATCTCTATTATGATCGCGGCACGGTGTTGATGCCCTATGCCGGCCGCGACGACGAGACTTCTCCCCCATTCATCACCATGGAATCCAGCAGCACCCTGCGCGGGCTGGGGATCGTCTATCCGCAGCAGCAGCCGCACGACATCCACCCCTATCCCTATTGCATCCAGCTCACCGGCCGCATGGCCAGCGTCATCGACGTCACCATCGCCAACGCCTATAACGGCATCGATTGCGGCTCGGTCTATAACGAGTCGCACAACCTGCGCAACGTCAACCTCTGCGCCTTGCGCCGCGGCATCTACGTCGACCGCACCACCGACATCGGCCGCATCGAAAACGTGCATATGCATTCGGTCGCCTGGTGGGATCTTCATTATCCCGAGCGGCGTGAAGAAGAGATCAGGGCGATCAACGACTATACCCTCCAACATCTGGAGGGCTTTATCATCGGTCGCTGCGATTGGGAATACATGGTCAACTGCTTCGTCATCTGGGCCAAAGTGGGTTTTCACTTTATCGAATCCCCAGTCGATCCCTCCGGCCATGATCCGCAGGCCAATATCCTCATCACCCAGAGCGGCTCGGACATTGGTCCGCTGGCGGTGCTGGTGGAAAAATGCCAATACCACGTCGGTATTGCCTTCGAGAATTGCCAGTTCTTCGACGGCATTCTCATCGAAGAAGAAAATCAAGGGCCGGTCAAATTCAGCAATTGCGTTTTCGTCGGTTGGACCGAGCGGCTTAACGGCACTCATGTCGTCAACAAAGGCAAGGGTACGGTCTTTCTCACCGCCTGCCATTTCAACGCCAAGAACTGGATCGAATGCAAGTGGGAACCGGAAATTCCTTTCATCAAAATGCTCAATGGCACGCTGCAGATGATGAATTGCCGCTTCATGGACAATGGCAATCCGCCTAATGCGCATATCTATCTGGGAAAAGACGTGCGCTCGGCGGTGATCATCGGCAACAGCGTGGAAGGCGGGAAATTAAGAGTGACCAATAAATCCAAGGGCAAAGTGAAAATTATGGGAAACGTGAGGGGATGAATGGGAAGGGGTATAGAGGTATAGGGTATAGGGTATAGGGAATAAGGGGATAGAGGGAGTGAGTTTGAATTAAACGAAGGGAAGGGCGTATGAATATCAGAAAATGCATCGTGGCGGCATGGATGCTGATAGCAGCAGGCACAGTTTCATACAGTCAGGTCGGCAAGACCGTGACCATCGAAAACCTGGAATGGATGGTCGATAATTTGGATGTGAACGTTTTTCGCAATGGCGACGCCATCCCCGAAGCCAAGACCGCGGCCGAATGGCAGGAAGCGGGCAAAAAAGGCCAACCGGCCTGGTGTTATTATGACAATGATCCAGCCAATGGCAAGATTTACGGCAAGCTCTACAACTGGTATGCGGTAAACGATCCCCGCGGATTGGCGCCAGAAGGATGGCATGTGGCGAGCTTTGAAGAGTGGAAAACTCTCCTCGCCCATTACGGCAGCGACGACCTGGCCGGCGGTCCGCTGAAAGAAAAAGGCACCAAACATTGGAAAAAGCCAAATACGGGTGCCACAGATAAAGACGGTTTTCGCGCCCTGCCGGGGGGATATCGCGACATCAATGGTCTCTTCACCCGATTAGGTTATTACGCCACCTTTTGGACATCGACACCTTGCGGTCGCTTCAATGCCTGGGGGCGGCATATGAGCCGTGGCGACACCAAAGTCTATCATAATTGCGTCGGCAAAGAGATGGGCTTCTCGGTGCGCTGCGTTCGCGACCGGGAGATGAATCTTGGAGCAGAAGATAGTCCTTCGATTGAGCAGAAGTGAGTGTGTGTAACAACTAAATGTGATCATGGCTATTAAAGATTTCTAAAGGTTCCATTCCTCGAAATGACAGTTTTTTTATTTTCCCACGTTCACGATTGCAATCGCAACAACCAAGGTCAACAGATTAACTTGGAGACCGCCTATGAATAAGCATGTGTTCACCCTCCTGTTCGTTTTACTGCTATTTTGCGCCAGCGATGTCAGATCGACCCCGCGGCACCAGGTCGTCGGCGAAACCGCAGAGGAGAATCGTTCGGCTGCAAACGCGATGGTGGGGTACTATAATGTTCTCGATTTCGGCGCCATTGGCGACGGCCAGACTGACAATACCCGAGCCTTCCAGTCCGCTTTGGATCGGGCAGCTGAGAAAGGTGAGGTGGTTTATGCGCCGGCAGGGCAATACCGCTTCGACAGCGTGCTCACCATACCCGAGGGCGTTACCCTCAAAGGCGTTGCCGAAGGACCGCCGCTGAACAGTCGGCAGCGCGGCACCATGCTTTTGGCCTATGCCGGTCGCGACCACGAAGAATCTGCCCCATTTATCACCCTTCAACACAATAGCACCCTTAAAGGTTTATCTATTTATTATCCCGAGCAACAGATAAGTGATGTTCGCCCCTATCCATGGACGATCCAAATCCGCGGCAATCGCTGCAACCTCATCGATCTGGATATCGTCAATGCCTATAACGGCATCGATTGCGGCAGCGTCTATCACGGCCAGGATTATCTGCGCAACATCTATCTCTGTGCGTTACGCCGCGGAGTTTACGTCGATCGCGTCGTCGATATCGGTCGCATGGAAAATATCCACATCCATCCCAGCAGCTGGTTGATCTATCTCGGGGAAGAGCGTTACCTGCATGATTATTGCGTCGAGAACCTCGAGGGGTTCATCATTGGCCGCTGCGATTGGGAATACATGGTCAACTGCTTTGTCATCTGGGCTAAAGTGGGTTTTCGCTTTATCGAGACCCAAGGCGACCCTCTCGGCCATGACCCGCAAGCCAACATCCTCATCACCCAGAGCGGCTCGGATATAGGCCCGCTGGCGGTGCTGGTGGAAAAATGCCAGTACCACGTCGGCATCGCCTTCGAGAACTGTCAGTTCTTCGACGGCATCCTTATCGAAGAAGAAAATCAGGGGCCGGTCAAATTCAGCAATTGTGTTTTCGTAGGCTGGACTGAATTTCTCAATGGCACCCATCTCGTCAACAAAGGCAAGGGGACAGTCTATCTCACCGCCTGCCATTTCAACGCCAAGAACTGGATCGAATGCAAGTGGGAGCCGGAAATTCCGTTCATCAAAATGCTGGGGGGCACGCTGCAGATGATGAATTGCCGCTTCGAAGATAACGGCAACCCGCCCAATGCGCATATCTATCTGGGAAAGGACGTGCGCTCGGCGGTGATCATCGGCAACAGTGTGGAGGGTGGCAAGTTAAAAGTTGCTAACCACTCGAAAGGTTCCGTGAAGATAAGCGGGAATGTGCAGGAATGAAGGAGGCTCTATGAGTTATCTGAATTCGGTCGATCACATCGTCATCGTCTGTTATCTTTTAATATTGATTGGGATGGGGTTCTATTTGCGCAAACGAGCCTCCAAGAGTCTGCAGGATTATTTTTTGGGCGGCAAGTCGCTGCCCTGGTGGGCTTTGGGAATCTCCGGCATGGCCTCCTATTTCGATGTCGCAGGAACGATGTTGATCACCTCGTTCCTTTTCATGTTGGGTCCGCGGGGACTGTTCATCGAATTTCGCGGCGGGGTTTGTTTATTGTTGTCATTCATCATGATCTGGGCGGGCAAGTATCATTATCGCTCCAGATGCATGACCGGCGCCGAGTGGATGGAGTACCGCTTTGGCGCCGATTGGGGAGGACAATTCGCTCGCATTGTTTCGGCCGTTGCCAACATCATCGGCACCATCGGCCTACTCGCCTATTTGATCAAAGGCATCGGTCTGTTCCTGTCCATGTTCTTGCCGTTATCGCCGTTGGTTTGTTCGCTGATCGTCATCGGAGCCGCCACACTCTACATCATGATTTCCGGTTTTTATGGCGTGGTTTTCACCGATTTTTTTCAGTCTTACGTTATGATGATCGGGGTGGTGATCATCATTGTTTTGGCGGTATCGAAGATCGTCGATGTGTCGGCATTTGCCGCCATGGCGGAAAAGGTGACTGGCAACGCCCATTGGATGAGTTCTGCGCTTTCGTGGCAAACTTCTATGCCACGCGGTTATGAGGTATATCAGCACCTGATGCTATTCACTTTTTTCTATTTTCTCCGCAGCGTCGTCGGCGGTGTTTCTGAAGGTGCTGACCAGAAATACTTTGGCGCCCGCAGCGAACGCGAGTGCGGCTCACTCACTTTTTTATGGATCGTGCTGTTGATGGTGCGCTGGCCGATGATGATGGGCTTTGCGGTATTGGGAATTTTCTTGGTGAACGATCTTTTGCCCGATCAAATGGTGATGTACCAAGCCGCGGAACTCATCAAAACCTATATCGCCCATGCTTCTCCCGAAAGATGGCAGGACATCCTGGCTGGGATCATGCATGCGCCACAACACTATCCGCCACAGCTGATCGAAGGGATAAAATCGCTGTTAGGCAGTGAATGGCAACTCAAATTGCATCTGCTCAGTTTTCACGGCACAGTCAATCCCGAGCAGATTTTACCGGCGGTGATTCTGTTCATACCCATGGGCGTGCGTGGATTGGTGTTGATGGCGATGATCGCCGCCTGTCTTTCGTCTTTTGATACGCATATCAATCGCGCCTCCTCCTATTTCATTCGCGACATCTATCAGCGCCATTTGCGCCCCCGCGCCGTTAACCGCGAACTGATCTTCGTCTCCTATCTCATCACCCTCGTCATCGTTGTGCTCAGTTATCTGATGGCTTATACGGTCAAGAGCATCAACGACATCTGGGGGTGGTTGGTGATGGGCTTTCAATGCGGACTGATTATTCCCGCCATGTTCAAGTTCTATTGGTGGCGATTCAACGGCGGCGGCTTTGCCGTGGGCACCATCACCGGCTTGAGCGCTGCCATCCTGCAACGCATCTTCTTCCCGCAACTACCCGAATGGCAACAGTTCATCATTTTGTCGACCATTTCGGTGGTAGCTACGATCATCGGCACCTATGCCACTCAAGCGACCGATGAAAAGATCGTGCGCCATTTTTATGCGACCACGCGGCCGTTTGGATTCTGGAGACCATGGAAATCTTTACTGAAACCCGAAATTCGTACCTCCATGGAGCGCGAACACCGCCATGACTTGTTGGCTTTGCCGTTCACCTTGGCCTGGCAGGTCAGTTTGTTCTTCCTGCCCATGCAACTGATGATCCGCGCTTATGATTCGGTCAAGGTTACCGCAGCTATCTTTATCATTGGTTTTGCAGGCATGTATTGGTTTTGGTATCGCCATCTGCCCGCTAAAGGCAAGGCTTTTTCCGATGCGGAAAACATCAATCCAGATGAAGTATTTTTGCCTGGTGCAAAACCATAGACTTAAGAAAGTTCATTCTGTTTGCCACCATAGCTGCAGAATGAATGCGACCTGGATTCTGTGTTAACTCGTTCGTCGAGTTCATTCATTCCTCCATATAGGTGAATTAGATTGATCTTAAGACAGTACTTGACGCAGAATCTGAATGCGAAGGCGAAAGCAAAACAATAAAATATGCTTGTCACTTTTGCAACCTGTAAGCAATCGGTGGGCTCAGCATACAACTCTTTCAGATCATTTTCGACCACTCTTAAAAATCGAAAAGGAAAATCTTGCTCGATGCAGAGTCATTCTTTCAACAACAATGAAAATGGGCAAGGAAATTAAAAAAGATAGATCGGAATATACCATCCATATCGTCGGTCATTCGCATATCGACCCGGTTTGGCAGTGGACTAAAGAGGAAGGATATCAAGCCGTCTTGGCCACCTTTCGTTCGGCACTGGATCGATTGGCCGAATTCCCCGAGGTCTGTTTTGTGGCCAGCTCGGCGCAGTTTTATGAATGGGTGCAAGAAGCCGATCCGCAAATGTTCAAGGAGATTGTGGCTCGAGTGAAAGAGGGGCGCTGGGTGCCGGTCGGTGGCTGGTGGGTCGAAGCAGACTGTAATTGTCCAAGCGGCGAATCGCTGGTGCGGCAGGGACTGTATGCGCAGAAATTTTTCCGCAAACATTTTGGCCGCATCGCCATTGTCGCTTTTGCGCCGGACACCTTTGGTCATCCATATGCCCTGCCGCAAATGTTAACCAAGCAGGGGATGAACGCCTATATTTTCATGCGGCCGGAGATGCACGAGACCGATGTCATACCGGCGCCATTGTTTTCCTGGCAGGGACCCGATGGCAGCACCGTGACCGCCGTGGCGATCATCGCGGCCTATTTTGCCCCGGCCTCCGAAATCGAAGAACGCATCCGCCAGACCTGCGAACGGTTCGCGCAAACGCTGCCTCAGGTGCACGACGTCCTCCTCTTTTACGGCGTCGGCAACCATGGCGGTGGACCAACCATCGCTGCCATCCAAAAACTACAACAGTTAAGCCGAGAACTATATCGCGGCATTCGTCATAGCACACCGGAAATCTATCTGCAAAATATACGTCGCCACCGACAGCAACTGCCGCATGTGCGTACGGAACTGCAACATCACGCCCGCGGTTGCTATTCCGCCTGCGCGCCAATCAAAGCTCTGGATCGACGCACCACGTATGCGCTGATCGTCGCGGAAAAAATCGCCTCACTGGCCAAAATCGCTACCGGCTATCCCTATCCCCAGGATGCCCTGACTGCGGCTTGGAAAAAATGCCTGTTCAATCAGTTTCACGATATCTTGGCTGGCACCTCCATCGAGCAGGCCTATATAGATGCTGCAGCCGATTATGGCTATGCCCAATCCGTGGCGCAGGATGTCATGATAAAGGCGTTCTACGCACTCAGCTCGGCCGTCGACACCAAGCATGCCGATTATCAACTTTCTTCGCCGTTCATGGTCTTGAACCCCTGTTCCTGGCCTGTTTCAGGATATGTGGAGTTCGAAACCGATCTCATCAATGTAGAAAATTACTCGGTCGATCCGACGGTATGGCGTAACGCCGGCAGCGAGTCGTTTCCGAAGGAGATGATCCTATTACGCGACGCTGGAGGAACCGCCATCCCCTACCAGGTGCTGCCAACAGCTGCGGTTAAACAGGAAAATCAACCCTACCGCATGCGACTATTGTTTCGCGCCACGGTGCCGACTATGGGATATCAGGTCTATCGCTTGGACTATGGCAGGCAGCAACAACCACCGAAGAATCCCCCTCTACGAGTCGATAAAACCACGCTCGAAAATGATCACGTCCGTATTAGCTTCGATGCCAACACCGGCAGCATCTGCTCTTACTTTAATAAAAGGCTGAATGTCGAACTGTTACGAGCGCCCGCAGCAGCTTTGGTGCTGGAGGATGGGGACGATACTTGGGGCCATCGCATCCGCGCTTACGACCGGGAACTGGGACGTTTTGCCGAGCCTACCTTCGAAATAATCGAACAGGGCGGCGAACGAGTGGGTTTACAGGTGACCTCCCGCTGGGGGCGTTCGACATTGGTGCAGCAATACTACCTCTATCGCGAATCGCCGGAGATAGAAGTCAGAGTTACCGTGGACTGGCACGAAAAATACAAAGTTTTAAAATTAAGTTGGCCTACTGTTTTAACCAAAGGATGTTGTACATATTCTATCCCTTATGGATTCATTGAGCGACCGATGAACGGCGATGAGGAGCCGGGGCAGGCGTGGGTGGATGTGAGCTATCGGAACCGATTCGGTTTCGCCGTCATCAACGATAGCAAATGCGGATATAGCGTTCATAATGGCGATATCCGCCTGACGGTTTTGCGCAGCACTGCCTGGTCGCATCATCATCCAGAAGTGGTCAACCAGCGAGATCCGGTTCGTTATATGGATCAGGGGATACATGAATTCAGCTACCTCGTTTATCCGCATGCCGGCGACTGGCGGCAGGCCAATGTGCCGCGGCGTGCGGAACCATTTCTGATGCCGCTTTTAACGTTGCCGGTCGCGATTAATGCAGGCCACCTGCCGGCGGTTTTCAGCTTTTACGACATTGATGCAAAAAACGTATCTCTTACGGTCCTAAAAAAAGCAGAAGACAGCGATGATCTTGTTCTGCGACTGGTAGAATTGCATGGTGAAAAGACCTCAGGCCATATCGAAATGCCTTATTTGAAAAAAAAGGTCGAATTTTCTCTCAATGGTTGTGAAATAAAAACATTGATATGGCCAATAACCAAAAGTAAAAAGACTTACGAGGCCAACCTATTGGAAGATCGCCTGCAGCGAAGAAAAACGAGGCCAGAGAGATAAGCGTCCTCCCCCTTTGCAGAACGTTTGTGAGCGATTCAAGTTATCCATAGATTACGCGGTTGGCATATTCAGAGGGATGAATTGAGCGATAAAATAATCTAAAATTATTTACTTTTCGAGTAAGTATTCAACTACAAAGTTCACGAAGGACACGAAGAATTTGGAATTTGACGAATTATCAAAAGATAAAATCAGTAGATAACTTATTGCCAATTCATGAAGCACAAATATTAACCTATATGAAATTGGCCAAGGTGTCCGTCGGCTTGTTGATAAACTTCAATGTCGAGCTTTTGAAGGAAGGGAACAGAAGATTCGTTTTGTAAAATCTTCGTGCTCTTCGTGGTTTTTACAGCTTGCCAACCCAAGCGTTAACCAGATGCAGCCCCCTCTCCATTCCCATCCGCCGCTGCACTGGTCACGCTTGTCGATGAACACACCTCGGACTTGGCTGGATATCTAGTGAAAACCATCCACAGATGACGCTGATGAACACAGATAGAGTGTCGTCAATTTTTTTATTATAAATGGTAATGTCTAAAAATTTATGATGCCGTTTGTGTGTGTTGTTCAAGTTTATGGTGTCAAACATTAGCGTGTCATGTCGAGGAGTGCCAGTGGCGAGACATCTTGAATTGTCATCGTTGTAATTATTTGTATTTTTAAAATTTACAAGCCGTCTAAGTCATGGCAGCGTTTGTTTATCAGTTGTAGGAGGATATTTTGTTCTATACTCGCTTCAACTTGAACGATTCATAGTAACGCTTCCGATTACCTTATTGGGTGCTATTTTCGTCTGTCGCATAAATTAAATTGAGTTGTTATCAATTATTTTTTTTGGTCGGCACCGATATTTTGTTCCAGTTTATCCGGCATGGGGATCATGAAATTGGTTTTGGGGTAGGAGCACGACACCGGCATCTTATGTCAAAAGTTTGAGCACTGTCCTCGGTTTTTCTATTTCTGATGGTTCGATACGGAAAGCCGAACGTGTGAGATGCATCGCTTCTCGAAGTGTATTGGCTCGATTGCTGTGTAACACCGCCAAGACCTCTCCCTTTTCCACGCGATCCCCGATTTTCTTATGCAAGACTATGCCAGCAGCAGGATCCACCGTGTCGCCCAACTTTTGCCTGCCGCCGCCCAACCATACAACAGCACGGCCGATTTTCAGGGCGTTCGCCTCATGCACATAGCCGCTGCGGGTGCTGCGCAGAGGCATTTTGTATTTGGCCATGGGATATTGATCGCTATGATGTAGAAAATGGGGATCGCCACCTTGAGCGGCGACCATCTGCAAAAATTTTTCCAGAGCAGAGCCGTCTTCCACCAACTTTTGCAAACGGCGCTTTGCCTGTTGCGGCTGCGAAATGCCTTCGGCCAGATGCAGCATTTGCACTCCCAACGCATAAACCACTTCCATCAAATCCTCGGGACCATGGTTCTGCAGAGCCTGCAGCACTTCCAACACCTCTAGCCAGTTGCCAGCTGCATAACCCAACGGCTGATCCATGGCGGTGATCAATACGATGGTGGGTAGGGCGTTCACAGCAGCTGTTTTAAGAAGACTCTCGGCTAATTGTTCCGCTTGTTGCATGGTACTCATAAAGGCGCCGCAGCCGGTCTTGATATCCATGACCAAACCGTCAACGCCAGCGGCGATTTTCTTGCTCAGGATGCTGGCGGTGATCAATGGAATCGAAGCCACGGTAGCGGTGGTGTCGCGGAGAGCATAGATTTTTTTATCCGCTGGCACGAGTCGATCGGTCTGTCCTACCATAGCCACGCCGATCTCCTTTATCTGCCGGTGAATCTGCTTAGGCGTCAGTTGTGTGCAAAATCCGGGGATCGATTCCAATTTATCCAGAGTGCCACCAGTGTGTTCCAACCCACGCCCGGAAATCATCGGCACGCGCACACCAGCGGCCGCCATCAAAGGTGCAAGAATAATGGAAACCTTATCCCCCACTCCGCCGGTGCTGTGTTTATCGATTTTGACGCCCGCAATGTCGCTGAAATCCAACCGCTCCCCCGACTCTACCATTACTTTTGTCAAGACGGCCGTTTCTTCATAACTCATCCCGGTAAAATAAATGGCCATCAATAAAGCCGACATCTGATAATCCGGCAAGTTTCCTTCAAGATAGGCATGAATCAAGAATTGCCATTCTTCAAAAGAAAGAGGGTGACCATCACGTTTTTTCTCGATTAGCTGAACTGGGTTCATCTGATTACGCTCTCATCTAATGATTTGGCATTATTCTTGCAATTAAATATTAAATCATTCATCTCGTCCATAAACAATGGATAAAAGTTAGGCAATTGTTAGCAGCTTTTCAATAAAAATTTATTGTTTTCAATCTATCGGAAATCAAAATATCATTTTTTAATGAATATCAATGAGTTATACTGCTTATCTCTCATCTTATATTTCGATACCAGCATAAGCGAAACAAGGCCGAGTTGCGAAAAACCACAAAATTTCTGGACAGACCTCTTTTCAACAATCACTTCTTGCCATCACATGCTTACGGATGATAATTAATCGGCCAATAATAAGCTTGCGGTCGATTTTAATCCACTTTTTGGAGAGGTTATATGAAAATTTACGTGAGAGCCTTAAGTCTGATCCTCTTCTTGAGCGTAACAGCAAATGGCCAAAAAGGCTGGTTTTGGCGTAATCCAGCCCCACAAGGGAATACTCTCCATGCCGTCAAGTTCCATTCTATCAACCTCGCCTTTGCGGTCGGCAAAAAAGGAACGATATTACAGACCAATAACGGAGGGTCTTTTTGGAATCCTCTTTTCAGCGATGCAGAAGAGGATCTTTATGATATCATCGTCTTTAATCCTGATACCGCTATGGCGGTTGGCACCAATGGCATGTTCTTGCGTACTTACGATGGTGGCAATAATTGGCAACGTCTCTCTACTCCTACGACAGTCACGCTTTATTCTATTTTTGCTTTTGATCAAAATTCCATCATCGTCGTAGGCGCTAATGGCGTCATCCTCCGTACCTTTGATGGAGGCGATCATTGGACGCTCTGCGATAGCAAGACCAGTGCCGACCTTTATGCAGTGACTGCCAATCACATCGGATTTCTCTTTGCAGTCGGAAAAAATGGGGTGATGGTCCGCAGCCGCGATGGTGGCGATCATTGGGAATTGCGGGGTAATCTCAGCAGCACCACCCTTCATTCTTTGGTTATCAGAAACGACAAGGTGGGACTCGCTGTTGGGGAAAATGGAAAAATTTTTCGCACCATAACCGGCGACAGCATCTGGCTTCCTATCACACAGACGATCACCAATCAACATTTACGCAAAGTCATTCTGAATGAGGATTCGAAAGCCTTGATTATTGGTGATAATGGCATTTTGCTCAAGAGCGATGATTCCGGTCAGACATGGAGTGCCGGTGTGAGTGGAACGACAAAAAATCTCTACGGCATCAGCATGATGGGCAGCAGAGGCATAACCGTTGGCGCCGACGGAACGATCATGACCTCAGGAGATGGTGGTGGCGTATGGCAGCCACAGCTTATGTCGGTTACTTCTGCCAAACTCCGTGGGATCCATGTCGCGTCGCCATTGGTATGCACAGCTGTAGGCGATTCGGCAGGCAAAGGCATCATCTTGCGCAGCGATAATGGGGGCGTCAGCTGGAGAATACAAAATCGCACCCCCAATTGCATTTTCGAGGATCTCTTTTTTACCCACCCAGATAGCGGCTTTGTCGTCGGCAGCGCCGGCAATGTCTGGCGCACCACTAACGGTGGCATCAGTTGGAGCAAGGTCATTACCCTGCCAGCGGATTATCAATTGAAAAATCTCTACGGCATTCATTTTTCCACCAGCAGGATCGGGACCATCGTCGGCTCCTCTGGGGCCATCTGGCGTACTTTGGATGGCGGCCAGACATGGAGTAGCCAAACGAATCCCTTCGCCATGGCACCCCTGTTGTCTGTTTATTTCACCCATCCTGATACGGGTTTTGCTGTGGGATACTTTGGCACGATTTTAAGGACCACCGACGGCGGCAGCACCTGGACGCGTCTTACGAACCTGCCCATCGGCACCAACATCATCCTGACCTCCATCGCTTTTGCCGATGCCGATACCGGAATAGCCGTGGGACAGGAAGCCACGGTATTACGTTCCACCGATAAGGGCATGACATGGAAAAAGCTGACTTTACCCGGCCTGAGCGAGACGCCCTTGCTGGAAAATGTGTTTTTCGCAAATTCAGAGATCGGCTATATTGTCGGCGCCAATGGCTATGTATTCCGAACCACCGATGGCGGCGCCACCTGGAACAAGCAATTACGCACTACGACCAATTCACTAAATGCTGTCTGTTTTCTCGATCCATATTTCGGCATGGCAGCCGGCGATCAGGGGACCATCTTACGCACCTATGATGGCGGACTACCCGTCGAATTGGCTTCATTCACCGGGCGTTATTATGTACAGGACCATTGCGTTATCTTAAAGTGGGAAACTGTTAGCGAAACCAACAATTATGGATTTGAGGTACAGCGAAAAATACAAGATACATGGGAAAAAATCGGTTTTGTGACCGGACACGGTACCACCACCATGCCGAAAAATTATACCTTTCGCGATGACCTTTCGCCCACCATGCTTCCCAACAGAATCTACTATCGCCTCAAACAATTGGATTTGGATGGGGCGTTCTCCTATTCGCCCATCATTGAGATCAAGACTATCAACTCGATGAAATCCTTCGTATTACATCAGAACTATCCCAATCCGTTCAACAGCCAGACCACGCTGCGATTCTATCTGTCCTCTCCCTCTCATGTATGCTTGCAGATCTTCAATGTGAAAGGCGAGCTCCTCGATACTCTGGTGGATAAAGTGGAAATGGCGGGAGAGCACGCCGTTACCTGGAAAGCCAAGGGGTGTGCAGCTGGCGTTTACTTTGCCAGCTTGAGAGCCGATGGTTTTTCGCAAAGCAAAAAATTACTTTACTTACCATGACCGCTGATACTTGAAGAGGTTCGCATCATATTACTTCATCGTTTTAGTTTTTTGCGAAACCATTATGGCTTATAATCCTGGAAAGATAGAAAAGGTAAAATTCAAAATGATGGATTTATGTAGACTATCCTTTACAAGAATCCCCTATGCATTCTCGATTTAATACATTTCTTATAACTGAATTCAATATTAGCTCGCGATTCAAGTTCAAAAATCCCACCTATTAAATGAACTTGATTGCATTTATAATAAGGCATATCACAAAATTGAGGTGATAATTAGTGGGAACATCTTGTATTTGAATATCTAGCTTTTGCTAACCATCTTTTTAAAGCTGCAAATTTCTACATCATCATCCTCAAATCTTGGTGAGAGTTCCCTATCTTCCCGCTATGGTGAAATCTTTACAAAAGGATCACGATCATAAAAGAGCCCTGAACGGTTGAGGACCATTCAGGGCTTTTGTTTATTACAATGGATGAAATGAGATTAGGGTATTTCTTTTCTCTCGGCCAATAATAGCAGGTTACTTGAGCAATACCATGCTCTTGGTTTCAACAAAGTTACCGGCGCGCAGGCGATAGAAATAGATACCAGAAGGCACGGTGTTACCAGCTTCATCGATACCATTCCATACCACCTGATGATAACCTGCGGCTTGTGTGGTATTGACCAGCGTTTTCATCAGACGACCATTGAGGTCATAGATTTCGAGCGTTACTTTAAGAGCATCACCAACCGACGGATTGGGTACATTATAGCCGATGGTGGTGCTGGCATTGAATGGATTCGGGTAATTTTGCATGAGCTCGAATTCTTGTGGAATCTCGGCAATTTCTGCCAATTCATCATCCAGGCTGGCAGGACCCTGCGGCAGCATGGCCATCATAGCCATGGTGGTTGGCCGATCGCTGAGCACCCATACTGGATCTGCATCGTCCGGATCCTCGGCATGGCCGAGCTTACCATGATTGGCATTAGGCGAAAGGTCATGGAGCACTTGACCGGTTCCTTCATCAAAGTTATAATAAGCAGCCAATCCAGGCTCACTACCAGTCAGGCGGCTCATCATGGCAGCCGTGATCTCCGCCCCACTCTTGACGATGTTCCAAATGCGCAGCTCATCTAATATACCCTTGTAATGGTATTCAAATATAGAGCCATGCTTGGCACCGCCGATGATCAAATCCTTTACGAGATTCCGAGGAGCAGCGGTGGCCGGCTTGGACGATTCGAGAACCCCATTGATGTAGAATCTAGCGGTGCTGCCATCGAATGTTGCAGCCACATGCACCCAAGTATTGGGGACGAGCAATGAAGACGACGGTCCGAGTACATTGGTCATGCTGGAACCGCCGGGAATGGCGGTACGCAGGGCACCGGCCATCTTTCTCGTCTCACCATAGAAAGCGATATAATACTCGTCAAATGAGCCCTTTTCTAAAATGCGTCGCCACTTTTGCGTCGGTTCATCGGTTTTCATCCAGAATTCGATGGTGAATTGATGGCTTACATTCAAGCTGGCGTGGTTGGCCACTTCCACCACATCGTTGATACCATCGAATTGCAAGGCAAAATTCGGCGGTGGTGCGGGTGATTCCTCCGGAACAATGGAAAAGACCGCATCGCTGACGTCGAACGGGGTTCCGGTAGCGGCATCGGCCACCTTGACCAAGCACTGAGTGGAGACCGTATTGGGAATGGTCCATTCATAGACGTCGAAAGCCGAAAGGTTTTCCGCCACCAACGTCCAAGTGCTACCATTGTTTGTGCTGTAATAGATATTCACATTAGCAGTATAGTTATCCACGGTCCAAGTTATGGGATGGACACTGCCCACTATCCAAGCCTCACCGCCATTGGGTTCGGTCACCGTGATGTTGGTCGGAGCCGGCGGTGGAATGATCGAGAACACTGCATCGCTCACATCCCATGGAGCGCCGCCCGCTGCAGCGACCACTTTAATGAGGCATTGGTTGGAGATCACCTCCGGAACAATCCAATTATAGCTGCCATCATCGGGTTCATTTAATGCGATAGTGGACCATGTGGCCCCATTGTCAGAGCTGAAATAGAGATTGATGTTGCCGGTATAATATCTGGATTGCCAGGTGATAGCATGAGTGCTGCCGACGATCCAGGTTTCCCCTCCGTTAGGCGACAGCACAGTGATTTCCGGTGGAGGATCGATGATATAGATTCTCTCCCATGTCACATCCGCCGGACAAGTCGTGCCGCTACCCTCCGATATGCGTAACCAACCATCGTTGGTGGTAATGTCGGGAACTTGCCAGATGAAAGAACCATCATTGGGTGTATTCCTGGCAATAAGGTATGGGAAATCAAACTCGCCTGCAGCCGAGAATTCAATTGTTACTGTACTGGCAATGTTATAGCTTTCCCATTTGATTTCGTAAAGAGAATTACGAACGATTTGGGGATGGGTGATTTCGGTTGCCGGTTGGGTGATCCGTATCCATTGGTTTGGCTCTGGGCCGCTATAGCCGGGATTCAAATTATTGGTGATGATGATGCGATCCAGACGGGTGTAATGCTCGCGGCCGCGGAAGCGTAGGGTATGTGCTCCTGCATTCAAATAAAAATAAACAGGGAATTCGGTGGGTGTTTCGTAGCTGGTTCCATTCGTTACAACGTTCCATCGCCATACAGATCCTTTTGTGGTATGGAAATGTTTCTCGGGACCTCCATCCATCGAAACCAGCCATGAATTTCGTGTGCTACCTGCTCCCCAGATCCGCGCCCACACCACATACAAGCCCGGTTGGGTGATCGTAAAGTTATATTCGGCTATGCCTGCCGGTGAAGAATCCGTCCAGTTGCGCGAAGAGTAGATGAATCGGCAATTGAAAGCCTCACCATCCACACTCGAATACATATGATGCTGGAACAAATTGGCGTTTTCCGCCTCACGGCTGATATAGACAGGTGTAAATCCTACCGAATTAAAGGTTATATTAGCATCGCTGTCGTCCACGTGTGCGGTACCGCTGGCCACTCTGAACCTGGCCTGAGCAGTAGGAAAGCCTGGCACCACCGTGGCAAACGTACCGCTATTGGGAACACCAGAGCCGATCTGCACCCATGAGGTGCCGCCATCGAAGCTGACAAAAACATTGACGGTTGGCGGCACGGGATCGCCATACCAGGTGACGTTCACAGGGGCACCGCAGGTCAATACCTCTCCGCCATTAGGAAAAGTCAGATTAAAACCAACTGGAGCGGTTGAGGGGGTGGTCCATACTGGGTCATTGGCATCGCCTCCACCTGTGGAGCCCAGCTGGCCGTTCAGACCATTTGCGGTGGCATCCGCAGTGGTCTGGCCGCTGCCTTCATCGAATTTATAATAGGCCAACAGACCAGCCTCACTGCCGGTGAGCGGTTTGCCGCGATCGGCTGCAATCTGTGCCGCAGGGCGGGCAACCGTCCAGATGCGCACTTCGTCAATGATACCGTTGAAGGGACGTGCAGCATCGAAACGATTACCGATATAGAGAGCGGTGGTCTGAGGAGGAAGTTGCAACGATGCATGAGTAACCGAAGGGCCATCGGCTACACCATTGATAAACATCTGCCCAGTGGACTGGCCTCCACCAGCATCGGTCACCTGGATGGCTACATGGTACCAGGTACCTGTGCTAAGCACAGTATTCGATAATACACTGACCGGGCTTCCCGCTGGTCCACGGAACCCTACCTTACCAGAAGGATCAATGTAAAAAGCAAATACTTGGTCACGATCAATGATGCGATTATAATTGACATAAGCTGCGAAGTTAATCCACGCCTCCATGGTGTAATTGGCAACGAGGTTATTAAGGAGGGCATTATTCGGAACCATCACATAATCATCCGTGTTATCAAATGTCAGGCTGCTGCCCGCTTGGCCTAAGGCAAAAGCTACCATTGGCAATAATAAAAATAATAAAAACTTTTTCATCTTTATCTCCTTTATTTTTAAACCCATTCACTGATCTGACCGCTGAGGCTTATTCATGGAAGCATAGATCAGCTACTTTCCCCTTCACCATAAGGCTCCAAAATTGACGACCTCACCTCCTTTACGAAAATTTCCTTAAAAGTCTTTAATAAACGGTTATATGTATTTTATTATTTATACATGAAAAAAATTTTATTTGCAGAAAAGAAAATGTTCCCGTTAGATTTTTCATTCCACTATTTATAACATTTCTTCCACATATAAAAATTTCATCCAAGGACCGTTTTTTTCTAAATTAAATAGAGCATGATGATAAGATAATAAATTTTTAAAGAAACAATGTGTGTTAGATCAAAAAAAGTAAATTTTTACAAGATCAGATGCAAGTCAATTTTGGAGGATATTGATGAGGATGGAAGCAGTTGCACGATCACATCATCAATGGATGCGTTTCGCATCTCAGTTGATATTCTCAATATATTCATCGATGATATGACAAAAGATGCCCAACAAAAAATCTTTCCTCTGATATTAATCTAAAATTTTCATATCAAAAAAGCAAGTATTTTGATCAAAATAAGCCCTTAAATTTTTGGCATTCAGAAAGAGATGTTACAAGGTAGTAAGGTCGACTTTAACCTTCACATTTCTGGTTCTAATTGAGAGGGGTTGTGATATCTATGAAAGCCGCAGAGTAATTGATTTTAGCCTTTAATCGCGCGACATGTTTCGAAATCCGATAAAAAGAAAAATCGCCACTTGTAATCAAGATACCATCTAAAATGATCCGAAAATTATATCCTTCATCACTCACTGGGCGGTTAAAATCCTTCGCACCGTCTGTAAGTATTTCACCCGATAGGCACTGTATTCCGCATGATGCGGATTAAAGCTATTGATCCTCACCATACCGTCGCTGTGGATGAATTTATAATCGCCGATATACATGGCCACGTGGGTGATCTTGTCGATACTTCGCCCAAAAAACAAAAGATCGCCTGGCTGCAACGATCGGAATGTTGAATCAAATGGGACAGGTCTTCCGACTTGGACCTGCATGTTCGCATCGCGAGGCAACATGATGCCGTTCATTTTATAAACCAGGCGAGTAAAACCGGAACAATCCAACCCTTTTGGCGACAAACCGCCCCATAAATAGGGATAACCCGTAAGTTGTTTGGCAGTATGCACTAATTGTTCAGGAGTGGGTTTAGGCCGCGCCTTAAAGGCAGCCTCGTCCATCAACATCGAGCTGCGTACCCAACCTCTACGACCATCAGGCAATTCCACATGAGACCATTTTCCATGTGTTTTGATGAGCGCCATTTCTGCGCCGAGGACGACATCGCTCACAGGATAAGCATTTTCGTTTCTTTCGCTGTAGATATCACCGACCTTTTTCATATAAACGACTTTGGGACGTTTTTGCCAATCTGCTAATTCCTCCTCGTCCATCGGTTGAATCGAGGAATCCATCATCCAACCCAGATAACCGTCCGATAATTTGATCAAGCAAAACAAGCCGTCCACTTTATACCGCCATACCTGTTCGCCCATGATGCCCTGATTGGTGATTTCATAATCCACGTCCGGCCCCCGACGCAACTGGGCAGTGCTGATGGTGATCACCCCTCGAACCTTAGTGCCCATGGAACTGTCGGGCAGGACTGTGATACCATTTATTACTGTAAAAGGCAAAGAGCGCTTTAATCTTGTCAGGAGGGTATCTCGAGCCGCGGCCATGGTCGTTTCCCCGACGATAAAAATTGAATCACCTTTTACTTCGGCCGAAATATTGAATAATTCCAATCGATGGTCAGGTACCAACTCGCGATCCACCTGATCTATAAACGTTTTTACCGTTTGCAAAACAGATGGCTCTTGAGCCAGAGCCGAAGCGAAAATAATGAGAAAGAGCCAGAGATAATCCTTTTTTAATGCCATATTTTTCCCTTTAATCAGTGTCGATACCTGAGACGAATCAACCGGATTTGCATGAGCTTTTATCCTGACAGAAAAGAGGCATCTCCCTTTCCTTGGCGAAGGATACGCGGTGTGGCCTCTGTCAGATCGATGATGGTAGACGGAACCAAACCACCGCTGCCACTGTCCAACACCAAATCGACGGTATTGGCAAAAATTCTACAAATTTCATCGATATCATTCAGGTAGGGTTGCCCGGCCAGGGTAGCGCTGGTACTGATGATCGGGCGCCCTAGTTCTCGTAATAGCCGCTGACAAATCATATGATCTGGCACGCGGATGCCGACGGTCTTGCGTCGTTCTAACAGTATTTTGGGCACCAGTCTGCTGGCATTGAGAATAAATGTAAACGGTCCCGGCGTCAATCGCTTCATGATCTTATAGGCCGGCGTATCCACCTGGGCGTATTGGGCGATCTGTTTCAAGTCCGGACAAATAAAACTGAGCAGCTTGCGCTTGTCGTTGCCCTTGAGTGCATAGATGCGTTCCAGCCCCTTTTTATTGTGTAGATCGCATCCCAACCCGTAAACGGTGTCGGTGGGATAGATGATCAAGCCTCCATCTCTCAAAACCGCAACGGCCTGGAGAATGGGCCTCTCCTTTGGATGTTCTGCAGAAATTTCGTAACGGACCATAGGTACTTTTACATTTTTTATAAATTTATTAAAATAGATGACCATTTGCAAGATTTTTCCATGATCCCATTGATTGAAAATAAGTTATTTTCAAAGGTTCTTAAGAATATTTGGCTCAATTGATTTGCATCCTTATGCGCACCTGGGATAGCTGGATGGCTGAATGTTGGAAATATCTTGCGAATAATTCTTGTTACAGCAGATGTAGCGTAAATAAGGATCCAACTTTAATCAATTGAAGGAGACCTATGGGTACACGTACCGAAAAAGATTCTCTCGGCTCTATCGAAGTTCCGGAAAACGTTTATTATGGGGTTCAAACAGCAAGAGCAGTGATGAATTTTCCCATCAGCGGTCTTAAGGCGCATCGAGATTTTATCTGGGCTGGAGGCGCCGTTAAAAAAGCTGCTGCGCTGGTCAATGGCGAATTGGGATTACTGCCCTTAAATAAAGCCAAGGCCATTGCCGATGCCGCCCAAGAGGTGATGGATGGCAACTTTGATCAGCATTTTGTGGTGGATGTCTATCAAGCCGGCGCTGGTACCTCGCACCACATGAACCTAAACGAAGTGATCGCCAATCGTGCCTGCGAGTTGTTAGGTGGTCATAAAGGCGACTATCGTCTGGTACATCCAAATGATGATGTTAATTTTGGCCAATCGACCAATGACGTTTTTCCTACCGCCATGCGCTTGGCCATTCTGCGCAGTCTACCACGATTGACCTCAAAACTCACCCTTCTCCATGAGGCATTGCAAGAAAAATCGCGGCAATTTTCCGCCATCATCAAAAGTGGTCGAACCCATTTACAGGATGCGGTTCCCATTACCTTAGGCCAAGAGTTCGGCGCCTATGCCCTGACCGTGCACAAGAGCCTGACAGCGATTGCTGCAGCAGCGGAGGATTTGAGGGAACTGGGCATTGGTGGCAGTGCCGTTGGCACCGGACTCAATACCGATCCCCGCTACCCAGCTATGGTTGTGCAAACGTTATCGCAGCTTTTGAATCAAGATCTACGACCAGCCAAGAATCTATTCGAATCCATGCAGAGTATGCGACCTTTTGCCGCTTTTTCCGGTTCTTTGCGCGAGCTGTGCTTGGAGCTCACCCGCATTGCCAATGACTTGCGTTTGCTGAGTTCAGGCCCCAACACTGGGCTGAACGAAATCATTTTACCGGCTGTGCAGCCCGGCTCTTCCATCATGCCCGGCAAAGTGAATCCGGTCATGGCGGAAATGCTAAACATGGTTTGTTATCAGGTGATCGGCTTCGATACCACCGTCGCCATGGCCACCCAGGCGGGTCAATTGGAACTGAACGTCATGATGCCTGTCATCAACTACAATATTTTGCAGGGAATGCTGATATTGACCAATGCCATTGAAGTGTTTACCGAGAAAGCTATTCGCGGCATTACTGCGAATGAGGAAAAATGTCAAGCCTATTTTTCCAATAGTATGGGATTGGCGACGGTTCTGAATGTGCTGATCGGCTACGACCGTGCGGCAGAGGTGATGAAACAGGCCTTGGCAGAAAAAAAGAATATCCTGGCGGTGGTAAGAGAAAAAGGCATCTTGCCGCCAGATAAAATAGATGAGTTTTTTTCAATCGCAAAGTTGACCGTGGCTGGCGTGCCGAAAAAGGAAAAATAAAGAGGGGTTGGTCGTATGATTTTCTTGCTGACAGAAGGTACATTATAGCTTGTTCGACCGACGATAATTGACAATTTCGTTTCAACGCAGTGCCTGCCATCGTATCCTTTCCGTTGTTTTGAGGAGATATATTGTCAAGTCTGAGAGTGTGGCAATCTATAAAAATGTGTCATGTCGAGGAGCGCTAGCGACGAGACATCATTTACTCCCATCGGCAAGAGTGCTGGAATTCGCCCTTGTACATTGAATTTAGATTGAGTATAAAAGTTCTTTGGATTAACGAAAAAAATATGTATCCTGACAGAAGAGAAGGGATCACCCTTG
>FWPV01004696.1_pt1 | contig 28409 bp, 23 predicted proteins | sample 2228371 | NCBI WGS metagenome assembly FWPV01 (sample SAMEA103939776, study PRJEB20133) | metagenome | reverse complement strand
TGACCATAGGCTGGCCTTTAGAAAAATCATACACTGAAATAGCGCGCTCGAGCGCAGCGGGATTTGGAGTGTCGAATGAGATTGGCGCATTTACTGCTGATTGGACTGTTTTGACAAGCCACTCCAAGGCTTCGGGTTCGCCGACGTGCAAAGTGCCGCAGTTGCAGTCAATAAAAGTAGGTTGGTGCCCGGCGGCCTCCAGTTGGTCAATAGCCATTTTCTTAATAAAGTCGGCGTCACGGTTGACGACAGCCTGCTCGATAATCGGCTCTCCTTTTACTTTCCGGCTTGTATTTATTCTTTCGGCAACGATTAGCATTGTTTGCTCCTCACATTCAAAAATACGGGTTACGTTATTTACCCAAGACTACGCCGCATTTCTTTGCGTTTCCTTGTGAAAATAATATCAGTTTTTGGTATAAGAATGCACAATTAATTAGTGACAAACGACAGAAAAAGCAATCAAAATGACTAGCTCAACATTTTAAGGCGTTCTTGAAGCTTTTCCATTTTTTCAGAAAGTTCCGATTCTATCCTCCTGTCTTTTTCTATTACATTTGCAGGCGCTTTGGTGAGGTATTGTTCATTATTGAGCTTCCCTTTTACGCGTGTCAGTTCCTTTTCGATAGAGGTTATTTCGGATTTGACTCTGGCAAGTTCCACTTCAATGTCTATCAATCCCGAAACAGGCACCAGCACATCCATACCCGGCAAATGTGCCGCCAAGCATTGGCCTTTGTCAGAAGGGGACTGTTCTTGGATGGTAAGTTCTTCGATTCGTGCTAGAGTTTTTATAGCCATCGCATTATTTTCGACAAGCCTGGCGGTTTGTCCGGAACTGATGATATAGGCGTTAACTTTTTGGCTTTGCAAACCGATTTCACTGCGGAGGTTTCTGACAGCTCGAATTAGGTCAATTATGATGCCCATCGAATATTCGGCTTGGTCATTCAACAGCCCCAAATCCGCTTCGGGATATGGCGCGATCATAATACTTTCGCCTTCGTGGGGAATTGCTTGCCAGATTTCTTCCGTTATGAAAGGCATTATAGGGTGTAATAAGCGCATTGACGATTCAAGCACGTGCCAAAGAACCCATTGAACCAAAGGCTTTTGCGATTCGTCGCGTAGCCGAGGCTTTGCCATCTCTACGTACCAATCTGCAAACTCGCTCCAGAGGAACTGGTAAATGCCTTTTGCCGCATCGTCCATGTTGTATTCCGCCAATCCCTTATTGACGGTGTCAATCAGGCGATTCAGCTTAGACAGAATCCATTGGTCCTCCAGCCTTAGTTCGGATAAATCGGGCGTTGAAGGAATGACTCCATCGAGATTCAAAAGGACAAATCTTGAAATATTCCAAATTTTGTTTCCGAAGTTTCGGGTATTTTCAACCCGTGAATCTGAAAAGCGCATATCTTGGCCCATACCGACCTGCTGAATTAGCGCATAGCGGAGAGCATCGCTTCCGAACTTTTCAATCAGGTCTAGGGGGTCTACGCCGGTACCGAGCGATTTTGACATTCGCTTGCCTTCCTCATTAAGCACCGTAGCGTATATGTAAACGTCATCGAATGGAATATCATTCAAGTATTCAAGGCTCGAAAATATCATACGAGCGACCCAAAGGTAAATTATATCCCTAGCGGTAATGAGCACGTCGGTAGGATAGTAGTATTCGAGTTCCGGAGTTTTTTCCGGCCATCCCAAGACAGCAAACGGCCAAAGGGCGCTTGAAAACCAAGTATCTAGAACATCGGGATCTTGCTCAATATTTTTCGAACCGCATTTTTCGCATTCAGATAGGGGTGTTTTGCTGGCGGTATATTCAACGCAGTCGGCGCAACGGTATATTGGGATTCGGTGGCCCCACCATAGCTGACGTGAAATGCACCAATCGCGTATATTTTCCATCCAATCTAAATAAATCCGAGTGTAACGTTCCGGAACAAAACGAACTTTGCCAGATTTGACTACATCTATAGCTGGTTGTGCCAGTTCTTTCATTTTAACGAACCACTGTTCCGAAAGCAGGGGTTCGATTGTCGTGTCGCATCTTGAGCAAGTTCCTACAGAGTGTTCATATTCTTCTTTTAAAGCCAAAAGTCCAAGTTGTTCAAGTTCCTCGACGACTTTCCTTCTAGCCTCCAAGCGGTCAATGCCTGAGAACTTACCCGCTTCTTCTGTCATTATCCCGTCAGGTCCTATGACTGTTATTTGGGGCAGATTGTGTCTTATGCCAATTTCAAAGTCATTGGGATCGTGCGCTGGGGTTACTTTAACTGCACCTGTCCCGAACTCCGGATCAACATATGAGTCGGCTACTATTGGTATTTCACGGTCCAGGATAGGTAGCTTTACCGATTTCCCAATGAACTCAATATAACGCAAATCTTCCGGATTAACAGCTACAGCCGTGTCACCAAGCATTGTTTCCGGTCGGGTTGTAGCTACTTGGATATGGCCTGAACCGTCTGACAAAGGATAGTTAATGAACCAGAGGTGTGACTTCTCTATTTGGTATTCGACTTCAAGATCAGATATTCCAGTGTGGCATCGGGGGCACCAATTCACAACGCGGGTACCCCTGTAAATCAACCCCTTATTGAAAAGCCTGACGAATGATTCCAAGACAGCGTCGGCATAGCCGGGATCCATTGTGAACCTTTCGCGACTCCAGTCGAACGAACATCCCAGCCTTTTCAGTTGCATAATGATGGTGCCGCCGTAGTATTCCTTCCATTTCCAGACGCGTTCCAGAAACTTCTCTCTTCCTAAATCGAAACGGGTTAGTCCTTCCTCTGCGAGTTGCTGCTCAACCTTGTTTTGCGTCGCAATTCCCGCGTGGTCTGAACCAGGGATAACCAAAGTATTAAAACCGCGCATCCTATGCCATCGGGCTAGAACGTCGTGGACTGTGTAACATACTGCGTGGCCCATATGTAGCGAGCCCGTGACATTTGGCGGAGGGATGGTTATGCAAAAACGCGGCTTGCCTGGCTCAGGCTTAGCGTGAAAGTATCCTTTTTCCATCCAAAAGTTATACCACTTCTCTTCGACCACGTGCGGGTTATATACTTTTGGAAGATTATTTTCGATGATTTGACTTGAACTATCGCTCAATTTTAAACCCCCATATAATATTGAAATCGTTTCAAACAAAAAAACCCCGCCATCCTCACAAGGACGACAGGGGCTTTAAAGCACCTTCGTGGTACCACCTTGTTTCTCTTGCGCTAAAAGTAGAAGCGCAAGACTTATTGACAGCAGTAACGGGCTTACCCGGCGAAAGCTACTCCAGTTCACCTTCGCGGCTCCGGGGCGACGTTCAGCGATCCGGACCGGCAGAAAGCTTTCAGCCATTGGCTTTCCTCTCTGGTGCCGCGGAACTCCGCTTACTCCTCCCTTTCAACGCCTTTTTTTAAAAATTGTTTTATATATTTTATAAGCGATTCTTGCTAATGTAAACACCCAAAACTGTATATTTTACTAGGTAGCAGCGACATATTCTACATTTTATCCCGATTATTTGCTTGGAAAATGGGTGAGTTTCTTGAAATTTTGGCGGTTTCATAGAATTGCAATGCCGCATTATATTAACTGATCTATTTCATTTCGTATTGAATCTTAATTTTAAAAAATCTCAGTTATACGGCTGATTTTTTGCGTGTAAATCAAAACAGTGTCTGTTGACCTGCTGATTCGAGCCTGCTTTTCTTGGTAGGTTTTGGGAAAAGTTCATCAAACTCGTCACCGAAGGCTTCACGCAGCCGTAAAGCAAACTTATACAACTTGTCGAGCAAATACCAAGTATCTTCATCGTTGGCATAATTTTCCGCCAATCCAAGCGAGCCGTCGTTTTTTTGATAGACCAAAATGTAATCGCCGATTTTTGCGCCCTTGGCCGCCTCAGCAGATCGTTTTTTCGCTGTGCTGGTGAAAGTTTTTTCGGTTATGCGTTCACGTCTGGCGAACCTTTCGACTGGCATCTCGCGCTTTTCGATCTGCGAAGCTATATCCGAGTAGATTTTTGCCGCACGCTTCTTGTCATCAGTTATCAGGCAATCGACAACTTTCGATATGAACTCTTTGCCGAAAGGCTCATCTGCCCTGGAACGGACAGCTGCTCCTTTGAATATTTTGGTCCCATCGTATCCTGCCAAGACATAGTTTTTGACTTTCAGCGAAATCATAGCCTGATACCTGCCGTCGTGTGCAAGCCGGATTCCCGATGGAAGCACTTTTGCGATTTCGTCAATATAAGCTATTTCTTCTTCTATTGAAGCCATTTCACGGTAAGGCTTGAAATATACGCCATCAGTATCAATTTCAATAACCAAGCTGCCGGTCCTTTCCAATTCATCCACTATCTTTTTAACAATTTCCTGCCCAGTTAGAGTAATTTTTTCTGCGGCATCGAAATCATTGAAATGCAATGGGGCGCCGAGATAGCCATAAAACGAATTGATTAGGACTTTAAAAGCTTGCTGCATACCTTCCCAATATGCGCTTTCTTTACCCACTGTGGATTTCACGCGTGATTTGGCGTTCAGTCTCCTGTTAGTCAATTCCCTAAGCATAGGGAGAAAAACACCAAGAGTGTCCGATTTCGGCTTAATGTCCATCGATAGCATAATGCTGGGATACAAGCTTTCCACGTCGCATTTGACGACATTTTTTATCACGCCTGTTGCTTTGATTTCAGTGTATCCACCGGTCACCGAACGAGGAGGCTCTGGTTTTGGAATTGCGACTCGTCGCCGGACGTACTCTCGAATGAGCATTGAATCTATCTTTTCGCCGTTTCCGCTGGTTGTGACATTTTGCAAAGTATCGGGAACCATCTGAGTTAAATAGAAATCGGGGGGAAAGACTAGCGAACTAAGCGAACGCGTCTCCTTGGCGTCTTGAAGGCAGTATGTTTTGACAAGTTCTGGATCCTTTTTCCAGATGGTTCCAATTTCTTCTTTTGGAAGGATTACCCTTTCCGGCTCTGAAAGCCCCAACTGTGCCGCGACTTCTTTAAGGCCATAACTGCTCATTTCGCTTCGGCCGACGTCGTATCTTTGGACACCAAAAAGCGTATCCAATATATGCCTGCCATATATGTGGGCGGGCATAAAAGGCCTAGAATAGCCCCCTATTGCCACTGAACGCTCGGCGCTAAAAACTACAGGCGATTTATCCCGACCAAGGTTAAGGCCAATTCCGTGCAATTCGGCTCTTTTTGCGATGTATGGCAGATCGAATCCAAAAATATTGTGTCCTTCAATTATATCTGGGTCAAGGCGTTGTATAAGATCAACCAGCTCACATAGAATATCCGCTTCATCTCCGAAAAGAAGGCGTTCCAAGCCTTTATTATCGGTTAGGGAAATCAAAATAATCGCATTTTCTTTGGGATTTGGCGAAAATCCAAGAGTTTCAATATCCAGTTGTATGCGGTGCAATTTTTCAAAAGGCATATCCTTGAAGAGCGTCCTGCCTGAGGACATCAAGTATTGCTTAGCTGGCGAGATATAAGCAAGGTGGGAAGCCTTATTTTCTCTAAGCTGTTCCCTTGCTATATAGAACGCCTGCCAATCCGGGAAAACGGCAAGCCAGTTGTAACCGGATTCTCCGTCCAGCTTTTGCCACGAAGCATCGCGCAGAGGCTGTTTTTCGTCCGTCAAAATCCAAGGCCTGAAATCATCAATTTCAGAAACGACTCCAAAATCTGTCCGCCTGTAAACAGTCACCGTATCTTGTTTGGGCTCTACGGCGACGATATGATCAGTAGGATCCCATCCAAAAAGAATTTCCTGCACATTCATAGTAAGGTATTTTATCACGTAGAAGGATAGGATGAGACTTCATAGAATAGATTTATGTTAAAAAGAAAGATTTTCGCTCTAACTCGAAAGGAGAGAAGTCAATGTTTAGGTTTTTATTGGTTGCAGTGTCGGTTTTCGCCCTTTCGGTAGGAGCCAAGGCTTGCACATCTGCTATTGTGCCGGCAGGCGATCACCTCTATGTTGTAACTTTAACAGAGGTAGCAAAAATAAAAGCCTCCGACCTGACAGTTGCGAACAAGACGAATCTGCCAGGAGGGGCTTCGACTGGGGATGTGAGCGCGGTCATTCATGGAGACTCGCTTTTTATCTTAAGGGGTTCGGACCTTTTAAAGGTCAGTCTAAGCGACCTGAGCTTGTCGGGCAATAAAACGGGAGCTGTTAGCAATCCGCAGGCCGAGCCCAAAATAGTTGCTCCATCGACGCATTCTTCAGAAAAAGAATCAAAACCAGTAACTTCGAGCAAAACGGATTCAACCGCCAATGAAACCGTTTACCCGACATCGTCTACCTTAACGAAAAGCAAATGAAAAGGATAGCTGTTTTAACTAGCGGCGGGGATTCGCCCGGAATGAATGCTGCAGTTCGGGCCGTTGTGCGTTACGGCATTGCAAACTCTGTTCAGGTATTTGGAGTGCGGCAGGGCTATTTGGGACTGCTGGAAGGACGATTCGAAGAAATGAACAGCAGAAGCGTGGGAGGGATAATTCGAACTGGCGGCACCATCCTTCAAACTGCCCGCTGCGAAGAGTTTTTAGAAGATTGGGGCCAGAAAAAAGCATTGGCTAATCTGGAAGAGCGCGGGATAGACGGCTTAGTGGTGATTGGCGGCGATGGATCGTTAAGGGGAGCGCTTGCTCTACATAAACTTGGTTACCCGACTGTAGGCATCCCGGCATCAATAGATAATGACATTAGCCACACTGAATTATCCATAGGAACCGATACGGCTTTAAACACGATTTTAGACGCGCTAGATAAGATCAAAGATACAGCGTCATCCCATAGGCGGGCATTCATTATAGAAGTTATGGGAAGGCGACACGGATATCTAGCTCTTGCAGCAGGAATCGCTGGAGGAGCCGAATGGATAGTTCTGCCTAATGCCAAAATCGAGCCTGAGAAAATCGCACAAGATGTCCACGATGCGTTCAGTCGAGGCAAGCCGCACTACATAATCATACTTGCCGAAGGGGCGAACTTTGACGGCAAGACCGGCAGTGAAGACATAAAAAACGCGCTTTTGGCTTCAGGAATAGAGCCTCGAGTAACAGTGCTTGGACACGTTCAAAGAGGCGGGTCGCCAACACTCACCGACCGTCTTTTAGGAACTCGATTGGGAGCAGCGGCTGCAAAAGAAGTCATCGAGGGAAAAAGCGGAGTAATGGCCGCTTTGCAAGGAAATAGCATTGTTTCGGTGTGCCTGGAAACGGTGTTGTCCTCTTCGCCGTCATTAGATCCAAACTTGCTGCAAATAGCGGAACCGATGGCTAAGTAAAACAATTTATTCAACGCAGGCAATTATAACTATGAAGAAGATAATACCCGTTGAAGGAATGCATTGCGCCTCTTGTGTTCGGAGAATCGAAAAAGCGATTGAATCCCTTGAAGGCGTTTCTTCAGCAGAAGCAAATCTCGCTACCAATCAGGTATCCGTAGAATTTGATCCGTCTGAAATATCCTTAAAAAAAATTTCAGAGACAATAACTTCTCTTGGCTATAGAGCTTTCGAGCCATTAGAAGAATCCTTCGAAGCAGAGCATTTCAATATGGAGCGCCTTGAGATGGCGCGCTGGAAATTGCGGCTGTTTATAAGCGTCCCTTTAACTTTTTTGGTATTGCTTGGGGGCATGCATATCGTAAAACAGTTTTCCAATGGTTATTTTCTTTGGATATTAGCCACTCCGGTTCAAGCTTACTGCGGGTTTCCTTTCTATGCGGGTGCATTTTCCGCGTTAAGAAACAAAACAAGCGACATGAATACGCTGATAGCAGTTGGCAGCTCAACCGCATATTTATATAGCGTTGCGCTTCTTTTCACTCATAATCCCAAGCATCTATATTTTGACACTTCTGCGGCGATTGTCACCCTTATCGTTCTGGGGAGATATTTAGAACAGTTGGCGCGAGGGAAAGCTTCCGATGCAATCCGCAAATTAGCCGAACTGCAGCCACCTATAGCACATCTGATCATTAACGGGGCAGAAAAAGATATGCCGGCTGCTGCTTTACAAAAAGGCGATATTGTGCGGGTAAAACCGGGCGAGAGGATTCCTACCGACGGAGTCGTTTTGGAAGGGTCATCGGCAGTTGACGAGTCTATGCTAACCGGGGAAAGCTTGCCGGTTGAGAAGAATCCCGGATCGAAAGTCACTGGAGGAACAATAAACACGTCGGGAACATTTATTTTCGAGGTGGAACGAGTTGGAAGCGAAACTGTGCTGGCGAACATAATTCGGCTCGTTCGGGAAGCGCAGAGTTCCAAACCGCCGATACAGAGGCTCGCTGATAAAATATCATCTTGGTTTGTTCCTGCGGTTATTTGCATAGCTATCGTTACATTTTTCTGGTGGCTAATCGCGACGGGAAGCCTATCGCCATCGCTGGAGCGTTTTATTGCTGTGCTGATTGTTGCTTGCCCTTGCGCGCTAGGGTTAGCGACCCCGACTGCGGTTATCGTCGGTTCCGGAACAGCTGCAAGAAACGGCGTCCTTATTCGCGATGCATCGGTCCTTGAAACCGCAGGGCGCTTGAAACTAATTATCTTTGACAAAACAGGAACCCTCACGAGAGGCAAGCTAGTGGTAACCGCCGTTTTGAGCGCCGGCAACTTTGATGAAAAAACTTTGGTTGAACTCACTGCTTCGGCGGAATCTGCTTCTCAACATCCTATAGCAAAAGCGGTGACCGAATATGCAAAGGAAAGAGGCATTCAGCTAAGGCCAATATCGCACTTTAATTATTTGGCAGGAAACGGACTAGAGGCGATAATTGACGAAAATGCTGTGGTCGTGGGTTCCGCGCGTCTGCACTTGGAAAAAGGAGTGCCTGAACAAGAAATCGAAGAGATGATGCGGAATGAATCTCTGCGATCTACAACTCAAGTTTTGGTATCCATAAATGGATTGCTAGCGGGAGCATTTGCTATATCTGACGAACCAAAGCCGGAATCCATTGAGGCAGTATCTCAGTTGAAACAAATTGGCTTGGACGTAGCATTGGTAACTGGAGATAGTTTAGCAGCCGCAGAACCAATAGCCAAAGCTGTAGGCATCGAAAAGATTGTCGCCGAAGTTTTACCGGAAGAGAAAGCCGCGGCAGTAAAAAGATACCAGAATAAGTGGGGATTGGTCGGAATGGTGGGTGACGGCATAAACGACGCTCCAGCGCTTGCATCCGCAGATGTGGGATTTGCAATAGGAGCTGGAGCAGATATTGCAGCAGCCGCGGCATCCGTAACTATCGTTTCCGGAAATCCGCGGTACGTTGTATCAGCTATTCGCCTCAGCAAAGCCGCGATGGGAATAATCAAGCAGAATCTTTTTGCCGCATTTTTTTATAATGTCCTTCTTATCCCTATAGCTGCCGGCATATTATATCCGTGGTTCAAGATGGCTATAGATCCGATTTTTGCGGCAGCCGCTATGTCCCTAAGCTCAGTCTCGGTCGTGTCAAATTCTCTCAGGCTTAAAAGAGTGAAAATATAATCAAAGCAAGCTCTGGGCCTGAGGTGTAAAATCTTGTGGCCTTTGTGAGCCTATCAAGATTCTTTCTCCATTTTTGAGCTAGAGATATACGCCCTGGATACTGAAGTGTTGTATGCTTTGCCTGATTTCCTAAAATGCACGCTCTATCTGCCTAGATCTTTTTTAAGTTATAGTCTCTAGCTACTGAGCTTCGTATTTCTCGTGACTGGAGAGTTCTGTTTAACAGTGAAAACAATTTAATGCCAATTCCGATTGCACTAGCGATGACAACTAGCTGCTTCTCGAGATTTTGAAAATTAAATTGTTCATATAAACGCGCTTTCAAAAAGTTATAGGCAGACCAAAAAGACGTTTTGCATTCTCGCTAGTATGTCTTGATAGTCCTTCTTGAGAAAGTCCCAGTGTTTTTGCTAAAAGTTCTGCAATCCGCCTAATGAATGCAGGCTCGTTTCTCTTGCCGCCTACACCTTTTGGCGATAAATAAGGACAGTCCGTCTCAAGTAAAAGCCTGTCTATTGGCACCGACCTTGCCATTTCACGCAGGTCCGAGCGCTTGCTCCAAGTAGCCATTCCGTTCAGGCTTATGTATAAACCCAAATCAACTATCGTTTCGGCTTGCGATGCTGTGCATTCAAGAGAATGCATCACTCCGCCTTTTTGGGGAAGGCCGTCTTTTTTTATGATATCGATGCAAGCTTCAACCGCTGAACGTGAATGGATTACAACCGGCAAATTTATTTTTCTGGCAATCTCTAGCTGTTTTCTAAACCTACTTACTTGAACTTCTTCCGACTCCCATTTGTGGTAAAAGTCCATTCCGATTTCGCCAATAGCCACGACTTTGGGATGGCTTGCGAGTTCAATCAACTTCTCCCAAGATGCGGCAGCATTTTCGGCTGTATTTGGCTGAATTCCGACCGCCGCATAAATCCGCTCGTGGTTATCGGCCAACTGTAGATTCTTCAAACAGGATTCATAATCATAGCCAACCGAAATTATAGCCACGAGTCCGGCGGCCCAAGCGCGTTCGATAACTTCTTCCAGGTCGTGTTCAAACTCAGCCTGGTTCAAATGGGCGTGAGTATCGATAAGTGGCGCTAAATTTTCCGTCATTACTGCTTGTTAAGTGATGGTAGTGAGGTTTGTCGCTAGCCAATCATCGAGGATTGAATTGAAAATGTCGTGACGATTGAAAAACGCGAAATGATCGCCGCCCTCAATCACTTCAAGAGTCGAATCTGCTATGCCGCGATCCAAGGTTTGGGCGGCGTCCAGCAATGATGGATGTTCATTGCTGCCTACAGTAATTAAAGTGGGAACCCCAATCTCACCTAGGCGGTGCGAATTATCATAGCTGAGCGCAAGTTTCAAGCGAGAGGAAATACCTGCTTTGTTAAGTTTTTGCGCGTGGGCAGAAAGCCAGGCTTCGCTGCTTAAATCTTCATTTGGAACGCGTTTTTTGGGAGAAAAAATCCCCAAAAACTTTTTAATAGGCGACTCGAGAGGCAACTGCAGCGGGGCAAAAATTTCCTCTGCCTCAGATTGGCTTATGTGCTGAAGTTTTGCAAAAGAGGAAATCAGAATCAGCCCCGCAACTGATTGGGGATATTCCACAGCAAAACTTTGAGCTATCAGCCCGCCAAAAGAATGACCTCCAATGACTACTGCGTGCAACCTAAGTGCAGCCAATATTTTTGCTATGTCTTCTACTAAGAGCTCAATGTTATATTCCGGCCGCTTGGATGGCGCGCGGAGATCAAAGCTTATGATGCGATATCTATGTCCCAAACCGCTGAACTGATATTTGAACCATTCACTAGAGCCGATAAGCCCTGGCAACAAGACTACCGGAAGGCCTAATCCGCTATCTAAGCAGTTAACTCGTAAACCGTCTATATCGACAACCGGCAATACGGGAGTGCTCCAAAAAGAAATTGCAGCCTAAGGCGTGCTATTATGTATCATAAAGAGCCACGAATGCCGTGTCAATAGTTTGCAAATAGGCGGATGAAGTGTTATTCCGCGCTCGCTGTTTTGATGGAGCGCATTTTTTAATTTTCGGAAATAACTTGGAGGTCCGTCTGCCTCCTGGGCAAAAGGAGAGGCACAAAAATACCCGAATCTGTTTCTTCTAAGCTGGATATTCCCACTATTGAAATATAATCACCAACATTCGGTAGAACGATAAGCCGGGATGTATCTACTTTCACCCTGCCATAGGTGCCTTTTTTGCCATCATTAATAACTATGTAACCGGGTCCTGAATCCTCAACACGCCCCCAAGTAAGGACGAGCAATCCTATGTTATTTAGCCCAAATCTTCCGGTAATTCCCTTTTGACCGACAAAGAATAGGTTTTGACCGAAAGGCCCGCCGCCTAGAGAGGAACTTGTCACGCTTAGAGGAAAAATGGCGTTACCGGAAGCTACTACGTTTACAGAGGGGTTGATTATGCACCTTTCGCCGCTGCGTGTGGCTATTAATCCTTCAACATTAACCATCTGCCCTTCTATGAGATTTGGCACGGCTGCTCCAGCGCAATAAACTTGTATTCCTGAAGATCGGTCAGCTTCTTGAATATAAAACCGGTCACCGAGTTCGGATATTCCTGCGCTGACTATTTTTTCAAGAAGACGCACTATAGTGCCATCAGGCTTGGTCTTTGCTTCGGCCGCAGTAAAGACTGTGATAATTGGAATGGATTCTTTAAACCAAAAGCCGACCCAGTGAATATTCACTGAGTTCTCTGTATATCCTGCAAATGCCTGACCAATACTGCAATCTATTTGGTAGTTGTCAGATTGCACTCGGCCGCCTCCACTGCCGATCAATTCCTTTTGCAATTGGACAGCAAAGCTAGATACCGAAGTCCAATATAGAAGTATTAATAGAACCAAAGTTTTGGAAATCATCCAAAGGTCCTTTCGGAACCTATTATAACCTTAATTTCTTAAACGATTTAACTGGTAAAATCACCAGTTCGCACAATGCAGGTATTTTGAAACCTCTGTTGAAAATGCTGGTATAACGTTGAATTTGAGGCAATAAATGTTTTTGAGACTGCTTTTGATTGGGATTATGCTGCCTGTAGCAGCGTGCCATTCATCTCCATTATACAATATTCCAAGCAAGCTTGGAGTTATGTATCTTATGGGAGAGCAGGAATCCCAAGGTATGCTGGACTTGATAGAGACAGGTTTGCTGCCCATAGTTAAGCTTCAAAAAGAAGAATTGCTGTTGCCGAAGTCAAGGGCTGTTCGGCTGAAAGAGCTAAATCCAAAAACGATAATCGTATGTTGGATGCCCGGGCCGGAACTGCATCCTGAAAGCGACGACCCAATTATCGCCGCTAGAAACCGATGGGAGGAGATCAAAAAAGATTTGGATGCAATGCCCGAAGCAAACCGGCGGTGCATCGATTATTTGGAAGCCTGGCCTAATATGTGGGGACCAAAGAACATTGATGAAGCGCGCTGGTATGCAAAATACACAATTTGTCTGGCACGCAGGATAGGAGAAGCCGGCTTCAAGCCCGTGATTTGCACTTACTCGGTAGGAAGCATACCTGCAACAGAGAATGAGCTTCAGATTTTGGATGCAATGGCGCCAGCATTAAGGGAAGCAAAAAAATGGAATGGCGCTTGGGCATACCACGGATATACTATCGAATACACAAAAGATATATCAGTAGAAAACTGGCATAGCCTCAGATATAGGCAGACATATAGACACCTTCGAAGCAAACATGCCGATATCGCTGATTTTCCAATTATTTTGAGCGAGGGCGGAGTTGACAAAGAGGGGAATCCCGATACTGACGGTTGGCAAGCGCGTGGTGATGCAAAAAAGTATACCGATTGGCTATTATGGTATGACAAAGAAATCCGGCAAGACCCGGAAGTTTTAGGCGTGACGTTATTTAAGATTGGTTCGCACACAATCTGGAAATCGTTCGATTTAGAACCGATTGCGTGCTGGTTGAAAGGTTATCTAGAAGGCCGTTCAGCAAACGTCACTGAATTAAATTAATTCATATCATATTTCTATATCTGGCGGCGACTGGACCGCTGGAGGGTCCGTTTGAACTGTTTGGGAGTTCGCCAAGGAAGGTGTTTGAAGCCTGCGAATGTATACTGCCATAGCTCCCAAACCTAAAAAGGCGGCTGCAAGCCAAATTATCCAGCCTATAAATGGGATTGTTACCGCTATGCCTACGATTGCCGTTCCCAAGAGCATTTCAGTCATTATGCTTTTGCCTGAACGGCGCAGAATTGCCCCTCCGACAGCCGCTCCAGCTACTATAAACGATGAATAGACCACAATCCAGTAAATCGATAAAAAGCTTAATGTTATTGGAGCGAGTATCAGGGTGAATGTCAATATAAAAGCGGTTATTATGGCGAACAATCCAATAATTGCCGTCAGCGCTCCCCATCCGAGGCATTGACCGAAATTACCAAAAACATTTCCTGAAGCGGTTTTAAGAAACTTTGGGAAGATAGCTGTAAGCACCGTTCCAAAAGCCAAAAGTGCAATAGTGGACAATACAGTCCAAATCCAATTGAAACCCGATTTTTTAGCTTTTTTCGCGCCTGCTGGCAAAGGAAGGTTTATGATTTTCCCTTTCACGGTTGCGCCCGGTCGAATGTCAAGCTTATTTCCTCTATAACGAAGATCGCCTTTAATAACCGCCCCCGGCAAAAGGGTCAAACGCTCCGCATTCACCCAAGCATTACCGCCAATAATCGAACTAATTTGAGCATCGCCGGCACTGATAAAAACGTTCCTGCCGACTGGAGCAGGCAAACTGAAAGTTCCGCTTGCGACCAGCAAGTCGCGTCCGATTTTAGCTTCAGGCCCGATTACTGTTTGACCCGCGGCGACCATAAGGTCATTTTTGATTTTACTGCTGATAGTTGCCGAACTGCTTAAAATACGTAGGCTGCCGCCAATGAAGCCGGAGGATGATACTTGGCTACCTGCTAGCAAAGAACTATTCGCGGTTTCGCCGGTAAAGCTTATGCTACTGCCGGCGGCAAAAAGTTCTCCAAGTGTTTTTCCTGCAATAGAGACGGAATTGCCTGCAACCGCAAGATCATCGTTGATAACTTGTGTTGAAGGAATTGCTATTGCGTCGCTTGATTGGAAACTGATAGCACTGGAAATGGAACACTGTAGCGAAAGAAAAGTCAAAATTGATAATGTAAGATACAAAATTTTCATTGGAAACCTCCAAGTGCCTTAAGCCCAAAACGGACTATGGCAAAACGTATGAGTTGTTTTGATGGAGTGTATAAAATCATATAAATGAATACTCTGCAGGACGGAAGGTTCCTGCTAACGGATTGTTACTCGTTTTCGTTTCCGTTACAAAGTAGCGAGGACACGAAATCTTTAGGGGAGAAATCTTCGAGGTCGCCAGCTTGTTCACCTACTCCGGCTAATTTTATTGGGATTCCTAATTCGTCTTTGATAGTTATGACAATTCCGCCTTTAGCTGTTCCATCAAGTTTTGCAAGTGAAATAGCGGTAACATTGACCGCTTGAGAAAACGTTCTTGCCTGCTCGACGGCATTTTGACCGGTAGTAGCGTCGAGGCATAATATCACCTCATCTGCCGGGCGGCCTAACTCGCGTTCAACGACTCTTGCAACTTTTTTTAGTTCCTCCATCAGATTGGCTTTAGTGTGAACCCGTCCGGCGGTATCGGCTATGACAAAATCGGCGCCGCGCGCTTTTGCCGCGGCAATTGAATCGAATATTACTGCTGCAGGATCAGCTCCTGGCTGGTGTTTTACTATTTCGGAACCGGACCGCTGCGCCCAAATCTCGATTTGGTCAATTGCAGCGGCGCGGAAAGTATCCCCTGCGGCAAGTATTACTTTTTTGCCTTCACTTCTAAGGCGATGAGCAAGTTTCCCTGTTGTAGTAGTTTTGCCTACGCCATTTACACCGACAACGAGGTAAACAGTGGGAGGAGAAGGACTCACCGCGAGTTTCGAATCTGTTTGGCCATTTAGGATATTTGTCAGAGTTTCAGCTAAGCGGACGCGCACTTGATCCGAATCATTTAGGTTTTCCCGATTAACTGCGTCTCGAAGTCCGTCGACAACTTTCAACGCTGTTCGCACGCTAACATCGGCTTGAATCAGCGCTTCCTCGAGTTCATCAAATAAATCGTCATCAATTTTTCGCCGAAGCGAAAATACCTTATCAACCTTTTGAAATAGACCTTTAATTAAACGCATATTTTTTCATTTTTTTCATTAGAATCGGAGTATGAAGGGCAAGTTGGGCGGAACTGTTTGAAGAACTTGTTTTTAATGATCCATTTTATAGGCACTAATATGTCGCGTTTCATAGCAGGTGCGGCGCTTCCTACCATCCAGCACTCGTGTTTGCAATTGCGGGTCAATTGGCGAACTTCTTCCGCCCTTGGGCTGCTCCATATTTCATCAAACGGCTGGTCTTTGATGTTGCCAATTGTTTCATCGAGGACGTTGCAAGGTTTTACATCTCCCCAAGGGTCGACAACGAAAATGTCTTCTCCCATTCGGCAAGGAAGTAGCCTCGGGTTGCCTTTTACACGGTTTATGATCCCATAGTTAAAGTAAGCGCGGAACCAGTTCTTAGGCCTTTTATGTTTCAGTTGTCGTTGTATCAGTTGCTCGAATGCGCAGATGACGTCATTTGGCTTGGTTATCAAGTTGTCGTATTTATGGAAGTAGTAGCCGTTATGCAGCACCGCCGTTGCGAACTCCACGCCAAGCCATTCCGCTAGCTCGTAAAGTTCCATAAGGTCGTTGGCATTGCGATCGGAGACCGTAATGCCGAAGCCGATGTCTTTGATCCCCTCTCTGTGCAGTTGCAAAAGCGTGCGAAGACCGTGGTCGAAGCCGTCGGGAATGCCGCGAAGTTCATCGTTTGCGGCGGGAAGTCCTTCCAGACTAATTCTGAAGCCCAAATCTGGATATTTTTTAGCCAAAGCGATTACTCTTTCGGTGAAGTATCCGTTTGTGCTTATGCAGATTCGATCGGCTTTTTTGCGGGCAATTTTGATTATTTCCTCCAGGTCGTCACGCAAAAAAGGTTCCCCGCCCGTGATATTCAAAAACTTCACGTGCGGAGTATTTTCGTAGTTACATCTTTCTAATTCTTCTCTTGGATCTGTAGGATGCATCCAAATGTTGCACATATGGCATTTGGCGTTGCATCTATAAGTTACTATGAATATGCCTTCCACAATTAAACCCTTTAATATTTCTTCGCCTTAAAGTTAAAAAGACTATTTCGACGCTAAGCCGAGAACTTTTTTATAAAGTTCGATTGTTTGAACGGCTATTTTATCATAGCTATATTCTTCCACTCCCTTAGCCTTAAGCCTAGCACCAATATCGGAGGCAAGTTGCGGATCATCCAACACTTTTTTCAATTGTGCGGCAAGGGCGTCAACATCGCCGCTTGGAAAAGTGAGTCCTATATCCTCTACAACCTCTAAATTGGGCGGAATGTCACTAGCAATTGTACATTTACCATAGTTTGCGGCTTCGATGATCGTAATTGGCATGCCCTCCATAGTGGATGGATGCACGTAGCAGTAAGCATTCGACCAAAGCTCGTGGAGCAATTCGCCATAAACGTAACCGGTGAAAATTACGCCTTCAACGGCTTTTTTATGGAGTTCCTCCACATAATCGTCAGAGTGGCTGGAACCGCCGGCAATTACAAGCTTCATTTCAGGCCTTAGCTTTGCATAAGCATCCAAAAGGAAATGTGCCCCTTTTTCAGGCACTAGCCTTGCGATAAAAAATATATAATCGTTGCCTTTCAGCCCGTATTCCTTTGTTATAAGGTCCGGTTCTTTAAACACTGGTGGATTTACCGCACTTGGAATGTAGTTAACCGTTTTGTGATATTTTTCTTCCAAATATTTTTTCAATGTTTTAGAGACGCTCACAGTAGCATTAGGCACATAAACTGCAGTGCGTTCTCCTAGTTTAAGGAAAGTACGAGCAACCAACCCCCATTTTTCGCGTTGCCAGTCCAGCCCGTGAACGGTAGTCACTATTTTTTTCCCGAATATCTTAGGAATTATGCTAAAAACCGAGGGGCCAAGCGCATGATAGTGGATAATGTCAAAACCTTTATTGAGAAGATCGAAACTGGCATATAAAGTATGGGTGGACGCGTCAAGACTTTTAGTATTTATGCAAGGAAGCTTTCGCAGTTTCACTCCCTTGAAATTTTTTATATTTTCATTAACGTAGTAACTGCGGCAGTAAACAGTTACATCGTGGCCCATTGCCGCCATCCTTGTTGCCAGTTCTTCAACGTGTTTTTCTATTCCACCGTAAGTCGCTGGAATGCCCCGTAAACCGAGCATCGCTATTTTCATAGATCTGCTGCTCCGAAACACTCTTATATACGTATTTTGGCGGCAGGAGCGTTCCTCATTATATAAGAATTGAAATAATTAATTTTTTGAAGAAACGCGTTCTCGCTTTAAAATTCAAAAAAATCAAAAACTAGAATACAAAAGACTATTTTTTCTGCATTCGCTGCTTCAAAGCCTCTTCTTCTGCTTTATCGAGATCAGCCTGAGTCAGTTTCTTTACTTCCCCTGGTTGTTGCGAGCTTTTGGAGCTTGATGTTTCGGCGTTTGAAGCGCTTTGCCTAGGGCTAATAGACTTCCCGGATTTACATAGTTTGATATCTTTTTCAGAAACCAGAATCTTATAACTCAGTTTAAACTGTTTCTCGACATCAGAAAGCCGATTTAACGCCTCATTGGAAAGGCTATCGAGCCATCTTGACTTGGAAGTCTCCTGAGTCTGTTCGTGCCGGGCTCGAATGCCCTCCGGCAAGGACTCGATGTCTATATCCACGCAAACAGAGCCGTCCTCATAAACGCGATCCACTATTCCTTTGAGGTTACCGAAGTAACTAAAATATAATCCGCTTTTGGCGTCTTCTGGCGTAGGCTGCCGCTCAATGATGCAAACCTGGTCACCAGGTTTCAAAGATGCCATGTGAAACACCTCCGATTCAGAGAACTATTCAACAAACCGAGTATATAAACCTCTAATCTATAGTATTGATAGTTCTTCGATTTCGATAAGGTTTTCATTTTTAATTGCCGATAAAATCCTTGGAGATGATTTTAGGTATAAATCAAGCAGAAAAAGTTTCATTTGTTGCGTCGAGTGCAGTTATCGGTTATAATCGCAAGGAATGTTTTTATCGGCCCGGAAGCTATGATAGAGTTTAATAATGTATCCGTGGTCTACCCGAACGGTGTTCAAGCCCTAAAAGATGTGGATCTTTGCATCCCTCAAGGAGATTTTCTCTTTGTGGTTGGACCAACCGGGAGTGGGAAGTCCACACTACTCAAACTCATATACCGGGAAGAGAAACCAGCATCGGGGCGTGTAGTAGTTCTGGGCAAAGATGTAGCCAAGATGAAGCCTCGGGAAGTTCCTTATTTGCGCCGACAAATTGGGGTAGTATTTCAGGACTTCAAACTGCTGCCTCAAAAGACGGTTTATGAAAACATCGCATTCGCTTTAAGGGTGATCGGGGCTTCGTTGCGAGAAATTCATCGCAGGATTCCCGAAATGTTGGATTTGGTTTCACTTAGCCACAAAGCCGATTCTTTTCCTCACGAACTTTCCGGGGGCGAGCAGCAACGTGCTTCAATTGCGCGGGCTCTAATAAACCGTCCCCCTATTCTTCTGGCTGATGAACCTACAGGTAATCTGGATCCCGATACTTCATTGGAATTAATGAAGCTGCTGGAAATAGTAAACCAACGAGGCACTACAGTTGTGGTCGCAAGCCATGACCAGCATATTGTCGATATGATGCGCAAACGAGTTGTACAGCTTCATGCGGGAACAACTGTTCGGGACGATTTGGAGGGAAAATATCGCTGTGAATTTTCGGAACCTGGAGTTTCTGCTTTCTGAAGCTTTCGTCGGCATTAGGCGTAATATGCTTATGGCAATGGCATCTGTCACAACGATAGCGCTGGCGCTGGCGCTTCTTGGCGGTGCTACATTGGCCATAATAGGGGTTGAGCGTTTCGCCAACAACCAGCCTGCCAAGTTTGAAATTGCAGTATTTTTAAATACGAATGTCAGCCGACAGGAAGCGAATGAAACGCGCGAGAGGATTGCACTGCTGGAATCCGTCCGCGAAGCAATTTTAGTTCCTAAAGAAGATGCATGGCCAGAACTGCAGAAAAGCCTAGCAGAAACTGTTGACACAAGCGGGGTAGGTCAAAATCCTCTGCCTGATGCAATTCGGGTCAAGCTAAAGGATCCCAAAAAAAACCCCGAAGTCACGGCATTGATTTATAAAATGCCAGCCGTAAAGAAGGTAAATAACTGCCAAGAACAGCTAAACAAGGTTTTGGCATTTGTGGATGTCGTCAAGTTTTTAGGGACTGCGGTGGCGATAGGGCTTACGCTGGCGACTGCGCTTATAATCAGCAACACAATTAAGCTTACTGTTCACGCTCGAAGGCGAGAAATCAGCATAATGGCTTTGGTGGGTGCAACAAGCTGGTTTATTAGGCTTCCTTTAATATTTGAGGGCATAATATTGGGGATAGTCGGCGGTGCACTTGGGGTTGGTTTTGTGGCAGGAGCATCGTCGTATTTGTCATATGTCACATTAAAAATGATGCCGTTATTGAGTCAGCTTTCCAGCGGGGTTCAATTCACACAGATGTTAATAGGAATGACAGCGGCTGGCGCGATTATCGGAGCGATGGGTAGTTTCATTTCCATTAGAAGGTTTTTGAGAGTCTAAGCACTGTGTGGAATCTAAGTTCTGGCAAACGAAAATTGGCAACAATAATGCTTTGCCTGCTATTTTTTGCGCCTATTTCGAGCAAGGCGGAATCCACTAGCTATTCACGGGGATTATGGAACCGCAAAAGCGCCATATCCGCCAAAATGAGGCGGATACGCTCGAAACTCAAGGAAGTTCGCCAGCAGCAGCGGAGTGTTTCTAACCAGCTTTATAACACACAGTGCCGAATACGCGAAACTCGAAAAAACATTCATTCTACGGAATCTAGATTACGCCATTGTGAATATCGGCTGCAAAATACCCGCCAGAGATTATGCGCAACAAAACAAAAACTTGAAATGCAGAACAGGCTTCTTTCAAAAAGGCTGGCGGACATTTATTCTGGCGAACAAATTACCTATTTGAATATACTGCTTGAGTCCACAGATTTTTGGACATTAGTGAGTAGAATGTATTATCTCGAGCAGATCTTGGCTTCGGATGTTAGGTTAATAGAGAGCATTCGCAACACCAAAAAAGAACTTGAGCGCCAAGAGGCCATTATGGCGGAACAAAGGCGAGAGATAACTCGCCTGAACCAAGAATTGAAATTCCAACAAATGAAGCATTACGAGCTTGTGGATGAACAACAAGCGCAATTGAAGCGGATTTTGAGGGATGCAAGGTTATATGAACAGGCGTTAGCGGAACTCGAGGCTGAATCAAAGAGCATAGAAGCTTTAATCCGAAGGATGCAGCGGACTGCTTCCGGAGCAAGACGTTTTGCAAAGCAATTTGTGGGAGGCTTATCGTGGCCGGTATCCGGGAGTATCACATCCGGATTCGGCTATAGAATGCACCCAATTTTGCAGCGCGTTAAGTTCCACACAGGGGTCGATATTTCAGCGCCCAACGGTACACCAATATTGGCAGCAGCCGATGGGGTAGTGATAATGGCTGGCTGGCGGCGCGGCTATGGAAACACCGTTGTGATTGACCATGGCGGAGGGGTCTCGACGCTTTACGCCCATTGTTCAAGCATAGAATGCAGCATTGGCCAAATAGTTAAGCGCGGGCAAAAGATTGCCCGTGTTGGCAGCACAGGATTCAGTACCGGTCCTCATTTGCATTTCGAGCGCAGAGAAAACGGAACCCCTATCAATCCTTTCTGAGTTTATTGCAGAATCCCCCGCTCAATTTTTGCAGGATAATTTTTCACTTTTAGGATAAAAGATGATGAATAAAGCTCAAGAGTACCACGAAAAAATCAGTAGCATCCTATCGCAAATTGCTACAACCCAAGCGGCTGCTATAGAACAAGCCGCCAAAATTGCATCGGAATGCATAGTCAATGATGGAATTATTTATATTCTCGGCAGCGGGCATTCACTGATGGTTGCCGCCGAAGGCTATCATCGTGCAGGCGGACTAGTGCCAGTGGACGTCATTCACGACAAGACATTCGGCCGGGCTGAACGACTGGAAGGATATGCCAAAATACTATTGGATGAATATCAAGTTCCTGAAGGCGGAGTGGTGATAATAGCTTCGAATTCGGGCAGGAATGCGCTACCCATCGAGATGGCTTTGGAATGCAAAAGCCGCGGGATACGAACAATAGCCATAACCTCATTGGCTCATAGCAAAAGCGTTACAGCGCGTCACCCAAGTGGGAAAAGGCTTTTTGAAATAGCGGACGTAGTAATAGATAATTGTGGAGTGCCCGGGGACGCAATATTGGAAATGGATGGAGTGCGTGGGGCGTTTTGCGCGACATCAGCCGTGGCAGGGGCGTTCATCATACAGTCCATCGTCGCTCGAACGGTGCAATACCTCGTTGAAATGGGAGTAGAACCTCCAATACTGATCAGCGCAAATATCGATGGGGGAGACGAACATAATAAAAGGTTATCGGCGAAGTATAGGGGCAGAATAAAAGGGTTATGAAAGAAATCTCTGTGATTGTCCTGGCAGGAGGCAAAGGGACCAGGCTTGGATTGGAAGAGCCAAAAGTTCTCGTTCCCATATTAGGACGGCCAATCATTTCATACTTGTTAGATACCCTGCGTTCGGCAGAACTCGAAGATATAACAATAGTTGTGGGCTACAAGAGCGCCGAAGTTCGAAAAGCTATGGGCGAGTCGTATAAATATGTCTTCCAACCAGAACAGAAGGGCAGTGGACACGCGGTCTTATGCGCGAAAGAGTCTCTAAAAGGGAAATCCGAGCACGTCCTTGTTTTCTGCGGTGACAGTCCCTTATTCCGCCGTGAGACTGTTGAAAAATTGATTGAACACCACAAAAAGGCTGGCGCAGTGGTAACTTTAACAGCGGCAGAGCCGGCTGACCCAACCGGATATGGCAGGCTTGTCCGAAGTTCAGAAGGCCGAATAATCGAGATAGTAGAAGAAAACTGCGCAGATGAACAACAGAAAAGCATAAAAGAAGTCAATGGTGGCGCTTATGCATTCAGAGCTGAATGGCTTTGGGCAAACATAAACAGGATGCAAATCAACGCTGTAGGGGAATTAAACCTGACCGGGATGGTAAATATCGCGGCGAAGGGTGGAGAAAAAGTTGAGGCGATTATTTGCAATGAGCATGAAATTTTGGGAATAAATACTCCGGAGCAATTGCGCATAGTTGAAGCGATTCTTATGAAATCAGTTTCGAAATCGAAATCCTGAACTATTTATAATCAAATCGGACTTTAGCTCTCTTATTCAGGAATTTATCCACCGAAAGGGCGGCCTTCACGCCTTCGGCCGATGCGACTACTGCTTGTTTTACCTCGGTGCATGCAACGTCGCCAGCAGCGAATACGCCTGGAACTGGAGTAGATTGATCCGTTCCTACCAAAAGGCAACCATCCTCACCAAGAGGCAGAGCGCCTCCCAAGAAACCAGTTGTTGCAGCTGTCCCTCCAGTCAATATGAAAACTCCGCTTACAGGAATCTCTTTTTCGCCGTCCGTAGTGGCGATTTTGACAGATTCTACGGAATCGGAGCCATTTATTGCGGTGATAGCCGAACGGCTTATTATCTCGATTTTAGGGTAGTCTTTTAGAAGTCCGATTAGGTCTTCCGGAGCTTCTAATTCGTCTTTTGGGCAAGAGAAGTACACTTTGTTGGCAAAACGCGTGAGGAGCAGTGCTTCTTCGATAGCTTCTTCACCGTCACCCGCGACGAGGCAATCTTTGCCGGAATAAAAAGCTGCATCGCAGACAACGCAATAACTCACTCCATTGCCAAGGAACTTTTCCTCTCCCGGAACTTTTGTGCGTCGGTCCATTGCGCCTGTGGCAACTATCACTGTTTTGGAGAGGTATAAAGTATCTGCTGTGTAAACTTCTTTTGGGTCTGAATCGAAGTTGACTGCGACAACCTGAGCACGTTCGCAGATTGCGCCAAAACTTTTTGCTTGTTTCCGGATCCGTTCTATGAGTTCAATGCCGCTCATAGGCTCGGAGATTCCGGGAAAGTTTTCTATCTTTTTGCATCTCGCAAGCGCTCCGGAGCTTGGAGATTTATCGAGGATAAGAGTTTTAAGTTTAGCCCTAGCTAGGTAAAGAGCCGCGGATGCGCCTGCTGGACCGCATCCAATCACGATGCAATCAAAGAGTTCATCTGAACAACGGTATGCGTTATTGGCAACTTCCATAAAGCAACCTACTCGGAAACCCGGATAATAGCGCGGACGACTCCGTCTTCCTTCTTGTATGCGAGATCAAAAGCTTCAGCAGCGCGCTCAAGAGGAAATATGTGGGTTGCAAAAGATTTTACATCCGCTTTTCCATCCATCACAAGCTCAATGGCTTTCTCGGCAGTGGCGCGGCTTCGTCGACAAAACTTGACTGTAAGTTCTTTTCTTCTTGCCGTTGAGGCATTGAAGATATACGTGTCTTCTTCAGGGATGCCGATAATCACAACAGTGCCAGTGGGTCGGCTAAAATATATGGATTGGCCAATTCCCTTTGCGTCTCCAGTTGCTTCGAAAACGATGTCCGCGCCACCTTTACCAACTGTATCAGCGACAATTTGTTGGACATTCATAACAAAGGCGTCCAAGGCTACATCGGCGCCCAGCTTTTTCGCTATTTCACGCCGTTCCGGAACGGGTTCAATAACTACAATCCTGCCAGCGTGAGCAATTCTAGCCGCCTCAAGGCACGAAAGACCGATGGCGCCAGCGCCCAAAATTACAACGCTTTCACCGCCTTTCATTCCAGATAGATTAACAGCGTGAATGCCGATTGCGAGAGGCTCTATCATTGCTGCTTCGTCGAAGCTCATACTGTCGGGTACTGGCATAACCAGTTCGGCAGGCCAGGTAAGATATTCACACAAGCATCCCTGAACAGGAGGCGTGCCGAAAAACTCGACTTTGGGACAAACATTTATTAGCCCTTCTTTGCATAAATCGCACTCACCGCAATGTTTCGCCGGTTCAACGGCGACTCTTGTACCGACGCTAATATCATTTACGCCGTTTCCCAAGCCAGCGACAACGCCTGAAAACTCGTGCCCCAAAATGTGGGGGCTCGTTATGACCTGTTCCCCTATTCTACCTTCTCGGTAGTAGTGAATATCCGATGCGCACACGCCGACGGATTTAACCTGTATGAGGACTTCCCCGGTTTTGGGTACAGGAATCTCTTCGTCGTGTAGTTGAAGATCGAAAGGTTTATGCAGCCTCAAAGATTTCATACTTACAACTCCAAATTGCCCGTTTCACAGGCGTAAGGCTGGCAATAAGCATTATGATTTGACAGTCTGCTAACAAACCATTTTTATGCCATTAGAGCTATTATATTACCCTCTTCGGGAATCCTTCCAGTATAGCGGAGGTAAAATTAAATGTTTTGTATAATACAGAAACGATTCAATCCAGAAGGGAATTGCATTATATTTATGGACAGATTGGCCATACTTGACGAGCTAGTTACTATGTCCCAAAACATAGCCCGTCCCGAAATGGACTGCGTGATATTAGGTGAAGGCAATACTTCAGCGCGAATAGACGAAGAATCGTTCTATGTTAAGGGCAGTGGCCAGTATATGGCCAAAGTCGGACGGGAGGGTTATGTCGAAATCCTTTTCGAGCCGGCATTGGCTGTGCTTGACGGTCCTGATTTGACTGATGATGAAATAAAAGAAGCACTATTCGCTTGTCGAAAAGATAAGTCAGGAACACTTAAACCGTCGGTCGAAACAATTCTGCACGCATTTCTCTTAACATTGCCAGGAGTGAACTTCGTTGCGCATACCCACCCTACCGCTGTCAATATGATTTTATGTTCGAAAAAGGCTGAAGAAGTATACAGCGGAAGGATTTTCCCGGATGAAATAGTTTATTGCGGCATCGAGCCGCTTTATATAGGTTTTGTTGACCCGGGGATCCCATTAGCCAGAGCGCTCAGACAAAAAGTCAATGAATATATCGAAAAACATAACATTCCACCCAAAGTAATTTTAATTCAAAACCATGGATTCATAGCTTTGGGAAGCAATGCCCACGAATGTGAAGCAATAACTGCAATGGGCGTGAAAACTGCAAGGGTGCTTGCTGGAACTTATATTTTCGGAGGCCCTAAATATTTCACCGAAGAAAACGTGAAGCGCATATACACTCGGCCGGACGAAGCATACCGAAGAAGTCAATTTGCTAAATAAAACAAAGAAGAGAATAAAAAACAAAATGAGTGAAACGATCGTAGATTACAAAAACGCTAGTTATATTCCTCGTGAGATGTTAACTTGGAGGATGCATGGGGCTGGGCTTGAAAACCTAGGAATAAATGGCAAGGCCGAAAGAGTGCCCGTTCCGAGTTTTGGCCCTAATGAGATTTTAGTGAGAACTGACACCGTTGGCATCTGTTTCAGTGACGTAAAACTCATATCACAAGGCAGCCAGCACAAACGCATTTTCGGGCGAGATTTGAAAACTAATCCCGCGACGCCTGGCCACGAGGTATCCATCACAGTTGTCGGCGTCGGAGAAAATTATCGAAACAAATATAAGGTAGGCGACCGTTTTATCGTGCAGGCAGACGTCTATTTTAAGGGCAAGAACGTCGCCTTCGGCTATGCGCTGACTGGCGGATACGCGCAGTATGTGGTGTTGGGTGAAGAGATACTAGCTGGAGATGAAGGCTGTTACTTGATTCCCGTAAATCCAAACACGGGGTATGTAGAAGCAGCGTTGGTGGAGCCTTGGACCTGCGTTGTTGCGGCTTACAGGATTCATCATCGGCGCGCTGTAAAGGCAGGAGGAAACTGCCTGATATTAGCCCAGCAAGGATTTGATTTGTCTGAGGCAATCGTGAGCAGGGGGATCCAAGCAGAATCGCATCCCAGCAAGCTAATACTTTCAGGGGAATTGCGCGATTTGGAGCAACGCCTTATTGACCAGTCAAACGGTGCAGATATGGAAATTGTAAAAGTCCCTGAAATTAATAGCGGCTGCGTCAAAGATTTAGCGGCTTCCGTTACCGATGGCAACGGTTTTGATGATGTTATCTGTTTTGGCAAACCGGAAACCGCTTTAATAGAGGAATTGGGTGCTTACCTTGCGGCAGGCGGCGTTATGAATATGGTCTGTCCGCGAGCTGAACCGATAACTGCGACTCTCGACGTGGGCCGCATCCATTATGCGGCAACTTCGTATATAGGCTGTAGTGGACCGGATGCCGCATTATCGTATATGTTAAGCAGGGACAGTGAATTGCTCCCAGACGGAGCGGCTTGGTTCATCGGGGCAGCTGGTCCTATGGGACAGATGCACGTCCAATTGGCGATTCGCAAACAAAACGGCCCAAAGAAAATCTTGTGCACAGATGTAGACAACAACCGGTTGCGCGCGCTAGCCGAAAATGTTTCTTCAAGCGCAGAGGCTGCAGGAGTTAGAATCGAGTTTCTTAATCCGATGGAAGTTGGAGATGAAGGACTGCGAAAAGTAATAAACGATTTGACCGGAGGTTATGGCTTTGATGACATAGTGCTGCTGGCTCCTGTTGCTTCATTGATAGAAACAAGCTCCAAATACTTGGCAGATGGAGGGGTCTTCAATATTTTCGCTGGAGTCCCTGAAGGAACAATGGCTGCAATAGATTTGACTGGGATATGCCTAAGACAGCATCGTTACGTAGGCAGCAGTGGATCACGCCCTCAGGATATGGTGGATACTTTGGCGATGACTGAGAGCGGGGAGATACCGACTGCGACATCTTGCGCCGCCATAGGGGGCATTCACGCTATTCACGACGGTGTCGAGGCAGTGAAAACAGGGCGATTCCCTGGAAAAACAGTTATTTTCGCGCAAATCGAGGACTTGCCTTTAACGGCGCTCACAGACTTGCATAAGATACTTCCGAACGTAGCCGAAAAGTTGGCAGACGGAAAGTTTTGGACCAAAGAAGCGGAAGATGAACTTTTGAAGACTAAACTTGCAAAGTGATGGAAATGGATGTTTTTGATCTTAAAGGCAGAAAAGCGATAGTCACGGGCGCTGCGCAAGGGCTCGGTGAAGCGATAGCCGAAAGGCTTGCCAAAGAGGGGTGCGACATCGGCATTCTGGACATAAACGCAGAAGGAGCTGCAAAAACTGCGGAACGCATAGCAAAAGAGACCGGAGCGCAAGTGTTTTCTGCTGCTTCCGATGTTACAGACGAAGAAAACATCGAAACTGTATTCGCAACGTTCGTTGAAAGGTTTGGACGATTGGACATTTTGGTAGCCAACGCGGGAATCCTGATATCCGGGGAGGCAACCCAATTTCCGGTGGAACAATGGCGGAAGGTAATTGACGTTAACTTGGTGGGCTATTTCATCTGCGCAAAAGCCGCTGCAAAATACATGCAAAAACAGAAAAGCGGTACGATCATCCAAATAAATTCAAAGTCAGGCAAGCGCGGCAGTTTCAAAAACTCCGCTTATGCGGCTAGCAAGTTTGGTGGGATCGGGCTGACACAGAGCCTGGCTTTGGAAATGGCTCCATACGGGGTGCGAGTGAATGCTATATGCCCGGGTAACATTCTCGATGGCACTTTATGGAAAGAAAGCCTATTCGAACAATATGC
>FWPV01004694.1_pt1 | contig 28415 bp, 25 predicted proteins | sample 2228371 | NCBI WGS metagenome assembly FWPV01 (sample SAMEA103939776, study PRJEB20133) | metagenome | reverse complement strand
CGCCTCCTCCGATGGGGGGTGACGGGGTCGCTGCCGGTACGCCGGCAGCGGTCGGTGGCACCTCGTTCGCCCGCGAGCTGGCCATCCGGACGGCGAGCCAGGCGCCCGTGGCAGCCGCCGCGAGGGCAATGACGGCACCGAGGAGGAGGCCGGCCGCCAGGGAGTGACGGCGGGCCGGGGTGGCGGGGAGGGGCGGGAGCCACGGACGCGTCGCCGCAGGCTGCGCCGCCTCGCCGCGTGCCTTGCGCAGCGCCTCGCTGATGAGACTCACCTGGCGCCTCCCGCGAGCTCCCGCACTGCCCGGCGGACGTGCCGCGAGGACAGGTGGTCGGTGCCGTCCACGTAGCCCGCGAGCAGCGTCAGGTCGCAGATGGCGTTGATGAGTCGAGGGATCCCACGCGAGCGGGCGTGGACGGCGCGGAGCGCGCCGGCAGAGAAGGTGGGACGTCCGTTGGCCCCGGCCACGGTGAGGCGGTGGAGGATGTACGCGTCCGTGTCCTCCCGGTCGAGGGGCCCCAGGTGGGAACGGACGAGGATCCGCTGCCGCAACTGCCGGAGGCTCGGGCGTTCGAGGGCGTCCCGCAGCTCCGGCTGGCCGACGAGGACGATCTCGAGGAGCTTGCGGTCGTCGGTTTCGAGGTTGGACAGGAGGCGGATCTCCTCGAGCAGACCCTCCGAAAGATCCTGGGCCTCGTCGACGACGAGCACCACGTCCCGCCCGGCATGGGCCTGCTGGAGCAGGTAGTTGTTGAGCCGCGCCAGCAGGCGCAGCCGGTCGTTGCCGCGAGCCTCGAGCCCCAGCTCGGCGAGGACGGCTCGCAGGAACTGGATGCCGGAAAGCACGGGGTTGAGCACCAGCGCCGTGGCGTACCGTTCGCCGAGATGCTCGAGGAGGGCCCGGCAGAGGGTGGTCTTGCCGGTGCCCACCTCGCCGGTGATCTGGATGAACCCCTTGCGCTGGGCGAGACCGAAGAGGATCCGTTCGTAGGCTTCCCGGTGCTGTCGCGACAGGTAGAGGTATCGCGGATCGGGGGTGAGGGAAAACGGGGGCGCCGAGAGGCCGTAGAACTCCTCGTACATGTCGCACGTTCCGCCCGCTGCTGTCGGGCAGGCTCATTCTACCCGTTCGACGCGCCCCACCTCGCTGACGCGGAGGTGACGCGCGCCCGCCTTTGTGTCGGGCGGATGTGGTACTATCGCCGACTGGGAGGGCTTGAGGGATGATCCAACGCTGCGTACTCGTGGTTCCCGTCGTTGCCGTGCTGGTGGGCGTGGCCGTCGTGCTGGCCGGGGTGGCCAACAAGGCGCCCGACAGCGTCGTGCTCGACAAGGCCTCGACGAAGAGAACGCCGGTCACCTTCCCCCACAAGGCACACCAGGACGTCACCGCGTGCAGTACCTGCCATCACACCAACGCCGAGCTCAAGGCGGGGAGCGCCGAAGAGGTCAAGCCCTGCGCCGCCTGCCACCTAGATCCGGACAAGCCGACGACCCCGTCCATGCGCGAGATGAGCCTCACCAAGAACCCGTTCCACAAGCTGTGCATCGACTGCCACAAGCAGCAGGGCAAGGGGCCGACCAAGTGCGTCGACTGCCACAAGGCCTGAGCGGGTCACCGGGATGGCGCGTCACCGGCCGGCGGTCCCCCGCCGGCCGGCTCGCGTTGACGGGAAGAGCGGGAGCTCGGGGAACGTTGCCGGAGGGGGGGTGTCCATGAGACGCGTATGGTGGGCGGTTCCAGTCGTGCTCGTGCTCGTCGGCTGTAGCCAGGGGACGCCGTCTGCAGAACGTGCGACGGCCGAGCCCGGGGATCGTGCCGCGGTCCTCGCTGCGGCGGACGCCGCCGACGGCACCACCGACCACGTGGTGGCACGATGCGCCGTGTGCGGTCTGGGGATGGACGGGGTGGCGGAGCACGCGGCCACCTTCGAGGGCTACACCCTGTACTTCTGCTCGGCCGAGTGCCGCGAGAGCTTCGAGGCCAACCCGAAGGCGATCCTCGCCCGCCTAGCGAAGCAACGGTAGGCCGGGGCGCTACGGTGCGGACGGTTCGACGGCCACCACGGTGAGGGTGGCGGCGAACTCGTCGAGGGTGACGCTCTCGCCCCTGGCCACCACCACGAACCGCAGGGACTCGCGGGGAACCCCGGGCGGGGTGAGGTCGGCCGCCCGCGCCACCTCGATGGCCAGCCGGCCCGTCGAGGCGTCCAGCACGTAGGGAACGAGGAGGGCCGCCCGGGCCTCGCCGGGGAAGCGGAAGGCAAGTGCCGAGGCCTCGCTGCCGGTGAGGGTCAACGGCTCGGCGCCGTGCCGCGCCACCCGCACCGTGACCCGGCGGTCGGCAATGGCAAAGGCAGGGTGGCGTCGGCGCTCCTCGGCGGGGAGCTGCAGGTAGACGGTATCCACGAGCCAGTAGACGTAGCTGACCAGGTCTCCCTCGGAGCTGAAGCGGCCCCGCTCGAAGGCCACGCAGCCGTCGGTCGCGGGGCCGCGGAAGGGGTAGCGGGCGTAGTAGACGCGCTGGGCTGGAGCGTCCACCCGCACCTCCTCCACCTCCCACCGCCGGCCGTCGGGGAGGCGGAAGGTGAGGGCGCCCCTGGTGGCCATGGTCTCCCCCCGCGCCCCGGCGAAGGCCCGCCCCGACAGGAGCAGCAGGCCGCGATCGGGGGCGAGGAGGGCCACGAAGGTCCCCTCGATCGCCGGGCAGGCGAGGGAAGGCGCTGCCACGGTGATGCGCACGGGGGTGGGGGGGGACTGGGCGAGGGCGGAAGGCGTGAGCACGCTGCCTGCCGCCACCAGGGAACACACAACCATGCTGCCGCGGACCATGGCACCCTCCAGCAGCCGCCGGGCCGCACCGTGGGCGGCCCTACGGCACGGCCAGGTGGATCGTCGTCGGGTCGGTGGAGTTGCCGTCGATCACCGAGGCGAAGGCGATCACCTTGGCGTCGAGGGGCGAGACCCGCACCTCGGCAAAGGCGTCGGCGGTGCCGGCGGGCAGCGCCGCCGTCACGGCCGTGCGCCGGTTCGGTGCCACACCCCCCGTGAGGGTCCGGAGATGCGTGCCGGTGGCGGAGAAGAAGCGGATCTCGAAGGTGGCGGGTACCGCGCCCACGTTGACCACCTCCACGTTGGTGCGAAACGCCCCGTCGCTGCGCAACCCCGGCAGGTAGCCCACGCGGCTGCCGGTGAGGGCCTCGGCGATCTCGACCCCGGGGTAGGCCTGCCCGTAGGTGGTCGCCGCGGCCCCCTCGCCGAGACGCGAGTAGGTGCGGGCCACCACGCGCACCGGTTGGGTGCTCTCGACCATGAGCACGCCCACGTCGTTGCCGGGGAGCTGGAAGAGGGAGTGGAGGATGTCCCGGAAGGTGAGCTGCTCGAGCGGTGGCAGGGTGGCGGTGAAGGCCGGCGGCGTGGTGCTGCCGTAGAAGGTGAGGCGGAGCTCGGCAACGGCAGCCGACAGGTTGAGGACGGACACGTCCGAGTACCAGACCGCCGGCGCCACGCCGGGCGCGTGGGCGATGCCCGACACCGCGTAGGTACGGGTGTAGGAGGGGCTGCCGCAGGAGGGGGTGTAGGTGATGCGCACCGTTGCCGACCACGGGGAGGCAGCGCCGCAGCCGGCGTTGGCTCGGACTCTGGCGTGGAGGGTGGCTGGCGACGAGAGGTCCGCCGTGAAGGTCGCGGAGGTGCCGGTCACCACCTGCTCGGTCGGCGAGGTGAACTCGCTGTTTGCGGCCACCACCACCGTGTACGAGGCGGCGCCTTCCACGGCGCTCCACGACAGGGTGAACGGCTCGTTGGCACAGACGGAGAGCTTGTCGGTCGCAAGCGCCGCGGGCGCTGTCGGCGCCGTGCAGGCCTGTAGGAACGCGAGGGCCGCCTGGGCGTCCAGCCGGTTGCGGGTGATGCCGTTGCGGCTGTCGCGCAACGGTTTCCCGGTCGAGCGCAGGGCGCTCGTCAGCGCCTCGGCGGTGCGGGCCGGGACCGCCTGGCTCAAGAGGGCCGCCACGCCCGAGGCGTACGGGGCCGCCGCCGAGGTGCCGTTGAAGCAGCTCTCCGTCTCGTCGTTGGGCGCTGCGGTGCGGGCGCAATCGGCGGGGGCCCAGACGTCGAGCTTGTCGCCGGAATCGGAGTAGCAGGCGATCCGGTCGGCCTTGTACTCGTCGCTGCAGCCGTTCTTCTGGCACTGGCCAGGGCCGAAGGACTGGGTGTGGCTGACGCAGCCCACGAGCGGCAGCTCCAGCGTGCAGATGGCGTCGTCGTAGACGGCGCCCACCGCCATGGCCCGGCTTAGGCACGCGGGCCAGGCCACCCCGCGCGTGCAGCCGCCGTTGCCGGCGGCCACGAAGATGGCCACACCGGCCGCCGTGAGTCGCTCGAAGGCGGCAGCGGTGGCGGGGTCGAGGGCGTCGCAGGTGCCGCTGCCGGGCGGCCACTCCTCGTCATCGTAGCCGCCGAAGGACATGTTGACGACCTTGATGTTGTACGGGTTGCCGTCAGCGATGCTGTCGAGAACGGCGTCGATGCCGTCGAGCATCTGGTCTTCGGTCCCCTCGCCCTGCTCGTCGAGGACCCGGACGGCGACGATGCGCGCCTCCGGCGCCACGCCGCGCTCCTTGCCGGCCACGATGCCGGCCACCGACGTGCCGTGGCCTTCGCGGTCCATGGGGTCGTTGTCGTTGTTCACCGAGTCCCACAGCAGGATGGTCTTCGAGGTGACCGGGTCCCTGCCCCCCGGAGACAACTCCGAGTGCCGGTAGTCCACGCCCGTGTCGAGCACCGCCACGCCGATCCCCCGCCCCCTGAAGCCGAGGGAGTGGACCGCCGGCACGTTCATGAGCTGGTTCCCCTCCCGGTCGAAGGCGCGCAGCCGTCGATTGGGGGTGATCCGCTCGACCCGCGGGTCGCCGGCCAAGAGCTCGAGGGCGACCGGCAACACCTGCATCCGGACGACGGGCAGGTGGCGGTACCGGCGGGTGAGGAGGGCGCCAGCAGCCAAGGAGTCGCGCTCGATGTCGCGCACCGTGGCGGCGAGCCACTGTTGCCGCAGGGAGGCGGTGGGAGCGAGCTGGGCCAGGGCCGCCGGTTCGCGGAAGGTGACCAGCACATCCAGGGGGCCGTCGCTTCGTCGCGCCTGGGCAAAGAGTGCCGGCGATACCTTGTCGATGGCCGCTCGCGGGTCTTCGGGGAGCTGCCATGCTGAGGGCGGCAGCGTCCCTAGGGCGATGGCGATGCCGGCGCGGCGCACCGAGGCCGCACCTGCTGCCTCGGTCGCTCCCCCACTCGCCGCGACCGCAAGACCCAGCCACGTGGCAAGCACGACTGAAACCTTCGAGACCATGGCGTCACCGTTCCTGCCGGCTCGTATCGAGCCGCGCGTTGCCAGGCTACGCGCCGAGGGGCGAGGGGTCAAGTCGGCGCTGTGAGGACCGTCACGGGCCCGCCGCCGGCGCAGCGCGGCGCTCCCCCGGGGGCTCTTGCCAGTTTGGACGAGGTGCCGTAGCGTGGCCGCTGCATCGGGCGTGGCGGCGGCTCGGGCTGCCCCGCAGCGCAACGGTGGCAAGGAGGCTTCATGGCACGTGCGCGGTCTCGACACGTGGCTGTCGGCATCTTTCTCGTTGCTGTCGGCGCGGTGTTGCTCCTGCTCAGGCTGACCCCCCTGGCCGACGCGCCGGCCTGGCTCCTTGGCCTAGGTCTTGCCCTGGCGCTGGTGGGCATCGTCCAGCGCGCCTACGCCGGGGTGGTGGCGGGGTGCGTGATGGTCGGCCTGGGTGCCGGCATGGTGCTCGGCGACTACGCCTGGGGCGGCATCGGCCGGGGGAACTGGCTGCTCCTCGCCCTCGGTCTCGCCTTCGTGGCCATCTACCTCGTCGATCTGCTGCTCCGCCTGGGCGGGCGGTGGTGGCCCCTGGTGCCGGGAGCGGTCCTGGTCGGCGTGGCGGTGGTGCGCGGGCTACGGCCGGTGCACATCCCCCCCGCGGTGGAGGCCTTGGTCCGCACCTGGTGGCCTGCCGCCCTCGTGCTCGTCGGTCTGTGGCTCGTGGTACGGGGCGCGCGATAGGCGAACGCGTCCTCGCTGCCCTTCCCCTCGCCTCGCCCCGGCGCCGAGATCAGTCTCCCTGGAGGTTGACCGTTAGGTTGAGGGCGAGCTGGCGCAAGCGCTCGCCGCGCCGCAGCTCCACCTCGACGGGGGTGAGGTTACCCACGGGCGCCCCCGATTCGTCGACGAGCTGAATGGTGACGACGCAGCGCGAGGCGTTGGCCAGGGCAGCGCCGACGCGCTCCTCGATCCGGCGGCGCACCTCCTGCCTGGAGTTGAGGGAGGCGCGCAGGATGGCGTCCAGATCCAGGCGGGGCGCGGGCCGCGACTCCTGCTGCGGCACGGGAGCGGCCGTGCTCGCCTTGCGGAGGTTTTCCAGCTCGGCCAGGATGTCGAGGGACGACGTCACGCGCACGTGGCGCATCTCGACGGCGGGCGCTGCCGCCGTCTCGCCGGCCACCTCCTCGGCCGTGGTGGCGAACTCCACCGGCGCTTCCTCCACCTCCTCGGCCATCTCCGGGACCTCCTCGGCAATGGGCAGTTCCTCCTCGCGGGCGGGGGGTGCGGTGACGACCTCGGCAAGGCCGCCGGGTGGTGCCGTTGGGGGCTCCGGCTCCGCCGCGGCGGGCGCTTCCGGCACCTCGGCCATGCTCGGCGGCGCCATGGTTGGGGAGGGTGGCGGCGCTTCGTGCGACACGGGTGGGGGCGGTGGCGGTGTCGGCTCTTCTGCCAGGCCTTCCTCGGCCGCCGCGGTGAGGGCAGCAGGGCTGAAGGAGATCTGGGGCCGGGCCGGCGCCGGTGCCGCCTCCTGGGCGGCCATGCGCCGCCGCAGGGTCTTCAAGGTGAGCTTGGTGATCGCCTTCAGGGTCTCGAAGACGCCGATCCCCTGCACCGCCACCGCTTCGAAGTACTCCCAGCGGCCTTCGGGGTTCAGGGCGGCGTTGAGTTCGTCGATGGTGAGGACGTGCTTGAGGTCTCGCTTGTTGTACTGGAGGACGAGGGGAACGTGGGCGAGCTCCGTGCCGAGCTCCCGCAAGTTCTCGTTGAGGTTCTGCAGGCTCTCGACGTTGGCGTCGGCCATGGGGCGCTGGGAGTCAGCGACGAAGACGATGCCGTCCACACCCTTGAGGACCAGCTTGCGGGTCGTGTTGTAGAAGACCTGGCCGGGCACGGTGTAGAGCTGCAGCCGGGTGCGGAAGCCGCCCACCTTGCCCACCTCGATGGGGAGGAGATCGAAGAACAGGGTCCGGTCGCTCTCCGTCTCCAGGGAGACCATTTCGCCGCGGGAGCCGGGGGCGGTCTTGGCGTAGATGTACGAAAGGTTCGTGGTCTTGCCGCAGAGACCAGGACCGTAGTAGACGATCTTGGCCGCCATCTGCATCGTGGCCCAGTTGAAGAAGACCATCGCTAGCCGCTCCCACGACGCATCATCGGAGCGACGCTAGCACATCGAGCACGGTCGGTCAACGTGGTGGGTTGCCCCCGAAGAATCTCCTCGAGAGGCAACGTTGCCTCGAGGGGGAGTCACGTGGACTGGCACGCACCGCGGTGGCCAGCCACCAGGCCACGCCGGCGGTCCTCGGGATCGCTCGCTCGGTCCTGCGCTCGTGTGTTCAACGCTTTCCGGTCGATCCTGCGATCGTGTTAGAGTACCAGTTCGGAAGGGATGCGGCGGTGTCGCGGGGTAACGTGCGGGACGAGTTGAGCGAGCGCGAACGGGAGATCCTCTTCCGGGTGGTGGAGTGCTACCTGGAGTCGGGGGAGCCTGTTGCCTCCGCGCAGGTGGCCAGCCGCTCCACCACCGGCCTGTCGCCGGCCACCATTCGCCACGTGATGGCCGAGCTGGAGCGCAAGGGGCTGTTGCACCAGCCCCACACCTCCGCCGGCCGGGAGCCCTCCGACGAGGGCATTCGCCGGTACGTGGCATCGGTGGCCGGCGGGGCGGTGCTGTCGCCGGCGGAGCGCCGACGGCTGCGGGCGCTCCTGGTGCCGGCCGGCTCGCTGGGGGAGGCCCTCGGGCGGGCGAGCAAGGTCCTCGCCGAGGTGACGGTGGAGGTGGGCATGGCCCTGGCCTCGTCGCCGCGCCGCGCCGCCCTGCGCTCCATCCACTTCGTCAACGTCGCCCCGAGGCGAGTGCTGGCCGTCGTCATCACCCAGGGCGGTGTGGTGGACTCGCGGTTGCTGGTGGCTGAGCGGGAGTACGACAACGAGGAGCTGGAGCGGATCTCCAACTACTGCACCCGCAACTTCAGCGGTGCGACCCTCGAGGAGACCCGCGAGCGCCTCCTCGCCCTCATGGCCCAGGATCGCGCCAGGGCCGACGCCCTCCTCGCCGGGGTGATCGAGCTTGGACGGCGGGTGGTGGACAGCGAAGCCGCCTCGGCTGGCGAGGTCTACCTCGAGGGCACCGAACGACTGGTGGAGAAAGTGCTCCCCTCCCAGCTCGAGGCCCTCCGGCGCCTGTTTGCAGCGTTCTCGGAGAAGGCCACCCTGGTCGGTCTCCTCAACCGCTACCTGTCCCAGCGCGGTCCGCGGGCGGTCATCGGTTCCGACCTCGACCTGGGCGGCGAGGACCTCGGGCTCATCGTCACGTCGTTCAACGTCCGGTCGGGGGAGAGCGGGGTCGTGGGCGTGATTGGCCTCAAGCGCATGGACTACTGTCGCATCATGCCAGTGGTGGATTTCGTCGGCCAGTACCTCGAAGCATTCGGTGAGCGCGTGGGGAGCGTGCGATGAGCCCAGGGGAGCCGGAAGCAACGGGCGTCGCCCCGCTGGAGAGCGAGGACCAGGCGACGACGACGGAGCAGAACGGCGCGAGCGGCGGGGAGGGGGTCGCCCTCGGCGACGAAGCCGTTCAGGAGGAACTCCAGCGTCTGCAGGCCGAGGTCGACAAGTTGCGCGAGCTGTACCTTCGCAAGCTTGCCGATTTCGATAACTACCGCAAGCGCCAGGAGCGGGAGGCGGAAGAATTCCGCCGCTTCGCCAACGCGTCGCTGATCCGCGAGTGCCTGCCGGTGGTGGACAACCTGGAGCGGGCGTTGGCGGTGCCGGGCGATGGTGGCGCGGGGTTGCGGGAAGGCGTCGAGCTGGTCCTCCGCCAGTTCAAGGAGGTGCTGGGCAAGTACGGGGTGGTGGAGGTGGACCCCCAGGGGCTCGCCTTCGATCCGGCCCTGCACGAGGCCATCGGCCGGCAGGAGCGGAGCGACGTCGAGGAGAACACGGTCATCAGCGTCATGCAAAAGGGGTACCTCTTGGGGGAGCGACTCCTGCGACCTGCCCTGGTGCTGGTGGCCAGCGCCCCGGGCGGGTCCCCGGAGGGTGGAGAGCCCTCATGAGTCGGGTGATCGGCATCGATCTCGGCACGACCAACTCGTGCGCGGCGTGGGTGGAAGGGGCACGACCGGTGGTCGTTCCCAACCGCGAAGGGGCCCGGACCACGCCGTCCGTGGTGGCGAGGGCCGCGGACGGGGAACTCCTGGTGGGCCAGATCGCCAGGCGCCAGGCGCTGACCAACGCCCGCAACACCATCTACGCCGTGAAGCGGCTGATCGGCAGGAAGTTCGATACCCCGGAGGTAGCCCGGGCCCGGCAGCTGGTGCCGTACAGCATCGTCGAGGCCCCGAACGGCGACGCCTACGTCGAGATGGCATCCAAGATGTACTCGCCGCAAGAGATCTCCTCGTTCATCCTGCGCGAGATCAAGGAGTACTGCGAGGCAGCTCTCGGCGAGCCGGTGGAACAGGCCATCATCACCGTGCCGGCCTACTTCGACGACTCCCAGCGGCAGGCCACCAAGGATGCGGGAACACTGGCCGGCCTCGAGGTGGTGCGGATCATCAACGAGCCGACGGCCGCCTCGCTGGCCTACGGACTGGGCCGCGGCGCGCCCGAGACCATCGCGGTGTACGACCTGGGGGGCGGCACCTTCGATATCTCGGTTTTGGAGATCAGCGAGGGGTTGTACGAGGTGCGCGCCACCGCCGGCGACACCTTCTTGGGAGGCGAGGATTTTGATGCTCGGATCATCGATTTCCTCCTCGAGCATTTCGAGCGCCAGACCAAGGTGGACCTGCGCGGCGACTCGATGGCCATGCAGCGCCTCAAGGAAGCCGCCGAGGCCGCCAAGTGCGAGCTGTCCACCGCGCCGACGGCCACCATCTCCCTGCCGTTCATTGCCGTGACCGGCCACGAGGCGCTGCACCTCAACTACACCCTGAGCCGGGAGCAGCTCGAAGACCTGGTCCGCGACCTGGTGCAGAAGAGCCTAGAGCCGTGCCGCGACGCGCTGGAGGCGGCTGGCCTGACGCGCGACAAGATCCAGCAGGTGCTGCTGGTCGGAGGCCAGACCCGGATGCCGTTGGTGTCGCGGACGGTGGCGGAGTTCTTCGGCCGGACGCCATCGCGCGATGTCAACCCCGACGAGGTGGTGGCCATCGGGGCGGCCATCCAGGCCGGCATCCTCCAGGGCGAGATCAAGGACCTGGTCCTCCTCGACGTCACCCCCCTGTCCCTGGGTATTGCGACCCACGGCGGCCTGTTCACCAAGCTCATCGAACGCAACTCCACGATTCCCACCCGGAAGTCGCAGATCTTCACGACGGTCACGGACAACCAGCGAGTGGTGGAGATCCAGGTCCTCCAGGGGGAGCGGGAACTGGCCGCGGAGAACAAGGCCCTCGGCAAGTTCGAACTGGTGGGGATCCCACCGGCGCCGCGTGGGGTGCCCCAGATCGAGGTGACCTTCGCCATCGATTCCAACGGCATCGTGCAGGTGACGGCCAAGGATCTGGCGACGGGACGGGAGCAGTCCATCGAGGTGAACCCGGCGGGGGGGCTGACCAAGGAAGAGATCGAGCGGATGATCGCCGAGGCCGACCAGCACCGGCGGGAGGACCAGCGGCGCAAGGAGGTGCGCCTGCTGCGCAACCGGCTGGAGGGGCTGCTCTATACCAACGAGCGAGTGTTCAAGGAGTTCGGCAACCTGCTCGAGGGAGCGGCGCACGCCAAGGTCGAGGAAGCGCTGCAGCATGGCCGGCGGGTACTGGAGTCCGAGGACACGACGGTGCTGCAGGCCGCCATTGCTGACGTCCAGGTGGCGGCTCGCTACCTCACCGAGGTGATGCTGGTGGATCCGACGCAGATGCTGTGGTCGCGGGGCGCGGCCGAGGATGGGGGGCTGGGCGGATGACGTCGCGGCGCGACTACTACGAGGTGCTGGGGGTCTCCCGAGACGCCGGCAAGGACGAGATCAAGGCCGCCTACCGCAAGCTGGCCCTCAAGTACCACCCCGACAAGAACCCCGGCAACAAGGAGGCCGAGGAGCGCTTCAAGGAAGCGGCGGAAGCGTACGCTGTCCTCTCCGATCCGGAAAAGCGCGCCCACTACGATCGTTTCGGCCATGCCGGGGTGGGCGAGCAGCCCTTTTCCGGATTCGACGCCTCCATCTTCGGCGACTTCGCCGACATCCTCGGCAACCTGTTCGGCTTCGAGTCCTTCTTCGGCGGCGGCCGGCGCCCCACCGGCCCGCAACGGGGCGCCGACTTGCGGACCAGCGTGGCCATTTCCTTTGCCGAGATGGCGAGCGGTGTGGAGCGCACCATCACGGTTCCTCGCGAGGAGAGCTGCGACGCGTGCGGCGGCAGCGGCGCCGCGCCGGGCACCAGCGCCGAGAGCTGCTCCATGTGCCGTGGCCGCGGGCAGGTGCGCATGAGCCAGGGGTTCTTCACCATGGTGCGCCCGTGTCCCCGCTGCGGCGGCGCTGGCACGGTGATCGCCCAGCCCTGCGGCCAGTGTCGGGGCAGCGGCCGGATGGAGCGGCGCCAGCAAGTGACCATCCGCATCCCGGCAGGGGTGGAGGACGGCACCCGGTTGCGGGTGGTGGGGCAGGGCGAGGGAGGGGTGCGGGGTGGTCCCCCCGGCGATCTGTACGTGGTGGTGCGCGTCCAGCCCCACGAGGTGCTGGTGCGCGACGGCGCCAACCTCCACGTGGAACACGAGATCTCCGCGTTTTTCGCGGCCTTGGGCGGGGAGATCGAGGTGCCGGGCCTGGACGGGCCCGAGCGGGTCCAGGTGCCGGCCGGCGCCCAGCCCCAGGACACGGTGGTGATCCGCGGCAAGGGGCTGCCGCGCCTGCGGCGGGGCGGGCGCGGCGATCTCGTCGTCCACCTCAAGGTGGTGGTGCCGAAGCGGCTCTCACCGCGGCAGCGCGAGCTCGTCGAGCAGCTCGTCAAAGAAGAGGGTCGGCCCAACGTGTTCCGCAAGGTCAAGGAGTTTCTCGAAGGTAGTGGTTCGTGAGCGAGTACCTCACCGTGACGTGCCGGTTGCCGGCGGACGCCGAGGAGCGCCTGGCGCAGGCGCTGGAAGGGTGGCCCGTCCTCGGCTGTCAGGTGGAGGATGCCGGAGCCGCCGTGGAGGTGACGGTCTTCCTGGACGTCAGCCAGGCGCAGGCCGTGAGTCGGGTGACCGAGGGGCTGCGCGCCCTGGGAGGCGAGGACCTGGCCTCGACGGCCTTCGCCGGCGAGGACTGGCTCGAGAGGTACCGCCTGCGAGTCACGCCCATCCCCGTCGGACGTAGCTTCTGGTTCGATCCCCATCCGGAGGCCCCCACGCCGCCGCCCGACGGTCGCATCCATCTGTTCGTCGAACCGCGCCAGGCCTTCGGCACCGGTTCCCACGAGTCCACCCAGCTGGTGCTGCTCGTTCTGGAACGCGTGCCGTTGGCGGGGGCGACGGTGCTCGACGTGGGGACCGGCTCGGGCATCCTGTGCCTGGCCGCGGCGGCCCTCGGTGCTGCCGTGGCAGTTGGCTTCGACATCGACCTCGACGCCGTCTTCGTCGCTCGCCAGACGGCAGCCGCCCAGGGCCGCCGGTTGCCCGTCCGTTTCTTTGCCGGTTCGACGCCAGCGTTGCGGGCGAGGGAGGCGTTCGACGTGGTGCTCGCCAACCTCATCCCCGCCCAGCTTGAGCCGCTGCTCCCCCAGCTTCGCAGGGTGATGCGGGAGGGGGCCACCGTGGTCGTGTCGGGGTTGATGGTGGACCAGCGGGCGGCGGTGGAGGCCGAGCTGGGACGCCATGCCCTGCGGGTCGAGGAAGGGATCGAAGCCGGCGAGTGGGCGGCCCTGCGCTGCCGCGCCTCATGACCGTCACACGGCTCGTCGTTCCCCACGGGTCGCTGGTCCCGGGCGAGGTGGTGGTGCCGGCCGAGGCCGCCCACCACGCGCGGGTCGCACGGCTCGAGGCCGGCGACCCCGTCGAGCTGTTGGACCTCGACGGCCACGTCGGGCTCGGACAGGTGGTGGCCTGGGAGGGGGGGCGCTGCCGGGTCCGGGTCACGTCACTTCTGGCCGAGCGCGGCGAACCGCCTGCGCCGGTCGTGCTGGGGCTGGGGCTCCTGCACACCGCCGCCTTCGACTGGGCGGTGGAAAAGGCCACGGAGCTCGGGGCGACCGACATCGCACCGGTGCTGACCCAGCGCGTCCAGGGGCGCCTGGCCCGACCGCGCCCGGCCCGCTGGCAGCGTCTGGCCGCCGCGGCGGTGGCCCAGTGCGGCAGGAGCCGGGCGCCCAAGGTGTGGCCGCCGCTGGAGTTGCCGGCCTTTCTGACCGCCGCCTCAGGGTTCAAGGTGGTGGCGGACCCGCAGGCGCCGCCGGTGGACGTTCCCTTCGGGGCGGCGGAGGGTGGTGTGACGGTCCTGGTCGGTCCGGAAGGGGGCCTCACCGACGAGGAGGTGGCACGCGCATGCGCGGCCGGGTTCCTTCGCCTCCGCCTCGGGCCGCGCACCCTGCGGGCCGAAACGGCCGCCGTCGTGGCCCTGGCCGTGGCCCAGCAACGCGCCGGCTGGTGGTGAGGGGGGTCAGGAACTGCGCAGCACGAGCAGCCGCGGCTCCGTCATCTCCTCCACGGCCCAGCGGGGGCCTTCCCGCCCCACGCCCGAGTCCTTGACGCCGCCGTAGGGCATGGGATCGCTGCGCCAGGAGGGGATGTCGCCCTGGACGATGCCGCCCACCTCAAGGGTGGCGAAGGCACGCTGGAGCTTGCGCACGTCGTGGGTGAAGACACCGGCCTGCAGGCCGAAGCGGGAGTCGTTGACCATGGCGAGGGCCTCTTCGAAGGTGTCGTACTCGGCGAGCACGGCCACCGGCGCGAAGGCTTCGCGGCACCACACCTTGGCCGTCGGCCTCGCCCCTTCGAGGAGGACGGGAAAGACTACCGTGCCCTGCCGCCGCCACGGCGTGAGGAGCCGCGCCCCTTCCCCCGTTGCCTCGCGAACCCAGAGCTCGATGCGGTCGGCGTCGGCGGCGCTGATCATGGGCCCCGAGAGGACGTGCTCGCTGGTCGGATCGCCGACGGGAAACGCCTCGGTGGCTGCCGAAAGCTCGGCGCGCAGGCGGGGTGCCACGGCTCGGTGAACGAGGACGCGCTGGACGGAGATGCACGACTGCCCGGCGTAGGCGTAGGCGCCCTGGGCGATGCGGCGCGCCACGAGGGCGAGGTCGCCGGCGTCCTCCTCGACCACCACGGCCGCGTTGCCCCCCAGCTCCAGGCAGACGCGCCTGTCCCAGGCGAGCCGCTTGAGCTCCCACCCCACCTCGGCGGAACCGGTGAAGGTGACGAGCCGGACGCGGGGATCGGCGAGGAGGGGGCTCGCCTCGCTGCCACCGCAGGGGAGGACGCTGAGGCCGCCTGGGGGCACGCCGGCCCGGCAGAGGATGTCGCCCAGGAGGAGGGCCGGGGAGGGGGTTTGCGAGGCGGGCTTGAGCACCATGGGGCAGCCGGCGGCCACGGCGGGGCCGAGCTTGTGGGCCACCAAGTTGAGGGGGAAGTTGAAGGGGGTGATGCCGACGACGACACCCACCGGCACGCGCCGGAGAAGCCCTACCCTCCCCTCCCCCGAGGCGAAGCCCCCCAGGTCGAGGAGTTCGGCCTCGGGCGAGCGGGCCACCCGGGCCGACGCCGCCAGGGTTTCGACGCACCGCTCCGCCTCGAGGCGAGCGAGGGCGAGAGGCTTGCCCGCCTCCTCCACCAGCACGGCGGCCAACTCGTCGCGCCGGGCCGCGACCTCCCGAGCGGCGGTTTCGAGGATGGCGGCTCGCTGGTGCGGGGCGAGCGCCGCCATGGTCGGCCGGGCCGCCGCGGCGGCGTCGAGAGCCTCCTGGAGCAGCCGGGAGTCGGCGCGTCCCACCTGCGCCACCACCCGTCGATGGTAGGGAGAACGCACCGGCAGCACCTGGCTCGACTCGACGAAGCTGCCGGCGAGGAGCACCCGGAGTTCGCGCATGACACCCTCCGGCGGCATCGTAGCGCACCGGCTCAGCGGGAGTCCCGGTCGAGAAAGAGTGGGGCCGCTCCCCCCCGAAAGCGGCCCCGGATCCCGCGAGTTGCGGGATGGAGGTTGCCCTCCAGTCCCGACAACGCTATCGCTCGGGTATCTATTCCGCGGGTCAGTACTTCACCTGAAGCGTGAGCTGCAACCGCCGATCGCGGGGCTCTCCGGGGCGTTCGTAGGACACCTGGTCCACGTCGAGGAGCAGATCGTTGCCGCCGCCCAGGTGGACCACCACGCCGGCGATGGTGCGTCGGCTGCCGTCGTCGGGAGTCGCGGTGTCGGGATCGAAGCGATCGTACCGGCCGATGAGGCCCAGCTGTTTCGACAGCTTGGCCTCGGCGAAGACGGACCAGCCGTCACGGCGGAGCGCGCGGGAGGCCGCATCCACCGCGTCTCCCTTCTGGTTGCCCACGGCGTCGGTGCGGGTGGCGGTGACGACGGCCAGGCGGTGCTCGTAGCTCACCATGAGGGCGTCCACCTGCCACTCCGGCTCGCGCTCGGTGTTGCCCTTGCCGCGGACGAAGAAGCTGGAAAGCTGCAGGCCGGGCACAGTATCCGGCAACGGCCGCACCGTGAGCCGACCCTCGACGACCTTGCTCTGGTTCTTCTCGGCGGCGTGGTAGCCGCCACCGTTGTAGACGCCCACCGCGAAGGAACCCCAGCGGCCGGGGTACGCCTTGCTGACCGTCTTCTGGTACGCCTCGGGGAGGGTGCCGCCGAAGAGGCCCATGGCGGTCACGCCGTAGTCGGCGGAGTTGAAGAGCCCTTGCCGTTCCATGAACATGGTGTCCTGCATCCGGTAGTTGTTGACGTGCTCCTCGAAGTCGAGCCAGGGCGTGTGAACGACCCCGACCTCCAGTTCGGGCCTCGTCACCCACCCCAGGTCGGGGGCGGCGAACTTGGCGTAGGCGTACTTGAGGCGGACCTTGATGTCGCCCGTCGTGTCCACGGTGGTGTCGGGGGTGATGCGCGCCGACAGCCACGGGTTGATCTTGGTCTCGATGTTGATGTAGCCGCGCTTGATGGCGAACCTGGCGTACGCCGCGCCGCTGGCCGTGCCGTCCTGGTAGGAGAGGTACCAGAGTCCGCCGATCCTCACCTGCGGGAACGTCGGCGTCGGCGGGGGCGGCGGTGCCGGCGACGGCCGCTCGTGGGGCGGGAGGTCGTGCTTGAAGAGGTAGAGGTCGAGGGCGGTCTCGTTCTCGGCCACGATGGTTTCCCCGCGGGGGCCCCGGCCGACCAGGGTGATGGACGGGCCCATGTCGCCGGACATCTCCCACGTCCGGACCCGCTCCGGCGTGTTGAAGACGTACACTCGACCGTCCTTCTCGATCTCCTGGTAGAAGAGGCTCTTGACCTGGGCCGTTGCAGCCATCTCCCCGATGGCAGCGAGCAGGGCCACGACGAGGCCGGCACGTCGCCAGCACGGACGCCGCCGTGTGACGGCCCTGCTCGATGGGCACACCTGTGCCCGGCGGTGGTCACGGATTGTCGAACGCATTCTTTCTCTCCTCCGGCTGCCTCGGCTCGTCGCGAGTCGAGGCGGACGCCACCATGGTCGCAACCTGTGAAGCTCGTGTGAAGGTGGGACCGTGCCGGCCCGGGTCGCTCGCGATCAGGAAAGGCGGAGGAACTCGTCGATGGCGGCGAGGGCGTCGGCGACCTCGCGGTAGGCGTGGACGCGGATGCCCGGCAGGCCGAGCAACAGCCGCGACACCCGCACTCCCTGGCGATGGAGGAGGAGCACGGGCAGAGCCCGGGCGAGGGCGGTCGCCACCTCCACCCCGACGCCGTGGGAGGGCGTGGTCACCTCGGCCACCAGGGCGTCGCTGGCAGCCAGCCAGGCCAGGTCGCGGGCGGCAAGCGCCGCGTTGTCGAGATGGGCGTCGCGCTCGCGCGCGTCCAACTCGACGATGTGGCGGGTCGGCACCTCGTGGCCCCGCTCTTCGAGGTGCCGGAGGAGGGTCTGGAGGAGGGGGAGTTCCCGAGCCTCGTTGGTGATGGCAGCAGCCAGGTAGACGCGCATGGCGGGCAGTGTACCCGCCTGGCGGCCGTGCCGGAGCCTCACGACTCCTCGTGGAGTGTGTCCACGAGGGTCTCGGCGAGCGCGAGCAGGCGCGCGAAATCCTTGGGCCGTCCCTTGGCGGGCTTGACGGTGACCTTGCCGATGGCAGCCAGGGCCGCTTCCAGGCGCGCGGCGCTGGGGAGGCGTCGCCCTGCATCGCCAGCGGCAGGGCTCAAGGCCTCGGCCGCCGCCGCGAGGAGGGCCCCCACGCGCAACTCGTAGGCCTGCACCATCTCCCGGCACGTCAGGCGGAGCGCCTCGAGCTCCCGGCCGAGGGCGAGAGCGTGCTCGTTTCGCGTGCCGGCGGCAGGCTTCGGGTCCTCGGCAGCGTGGCGCGTGGCCTTGGGGGCTCGCGGAGCGGCTGTCTTCGTCACGGCTTTGGTCGCTGTGGTTCTGGTCGAGGGAGCCACGACAACCTCCTTGCGCTCACCGGCGGCCGGCGAGCACTGCGTGGATCCGTGCCCGCAGCTCGCGCTGGATGGTGGCCACGGAACGGTTGGCATCGACGGTCTCGAAGCCGTAGCGGGTCTGGAGCCTTCGAAACTCCTGGCGCAATCGGCGTTGGTACCGGACGAAGCTCGCGTACCAGTCGCGGGAGAGGCCGAGGTCCATCCCCGACTCCCAGTAGTCGAGGCCCGCGTGGGCGGCCAGGGCGCGGCGGGCGAGGGCGTGGGTCGAGATGGTGAGGCAGTACACGGCGTCCGGCACCAGGGCCATGGAGTAGAGGGACTCCAGCCACTCGGGATCGGCACCGCGCACCAGATCGCGCGCCATCAAGGTGAAGATGTAGCGGTCCGCGAGGACCACGAAGCCGGCGCGCAAGGCGGGGACGATGCGGTTTTCCAGCTGGTCGTAGAAGTCGCTGGCGTAGAACAAGGACATGGTGCGGGGGCTCAAGGTGTTGCCCTGCTTGGCGCGTTCCAGCTCCGGTCCGACGAGGGTGGAGCGCTTGAGCCCCACCTCCGCCACCGCCCAGCCGGCGTGTTCCAGCCACTCGGTGAGGAGGCGGATGTGGGTGGAGCGCCCCACCGAATCGGGACCCTCGATGACGACGAGGGTGCCGCCGAGGGTGCTCGGGTCGATGCCGGGGGGCGGCATGGCGTAACAGCGCTTCGTGCTCATCGGCGGCGTACCGTTGCAAAGCGTGCCAGGTCGATCCGTTCGGCCACGAAGGCGCGGACGATCTCCTGCTGCTCGTGAATGTTGCGGGTAGCGTCCACGACGGTGAAGCCGAACTCGTCGGCCATGGCGTCGTAGTGTTCCATGACCCGTCCCTGGAAGATGCGGAAGCTCTCCACTGGGTCGGCAGCCAGGCCGAGATCCATGCCCGCCTCGAAGTACTTCAGGCGGGGCCTGCCCTCGAGGATGCGGCCGAGGGCGACCTGGAGGGGGAGGCGGAAGTAGAAGGTGAGGTGCGGCACGATGGCGAAGCCGTACAGGCGCCGCAGCCAGGCTGGGTCGCAGCCGCGCACCCCGTCCCGCGCGAAGGAGGTGAACATGTAGCGGTCGCAGAGCACGATGGTGCCCGCCTTGAGCATGGGCAGGATCTGCCGCTCGTAGCGGTCGGCAAAGTCGGTGGCGTGGAGCAGCGAGAAGGTGGTGGGCGTCAGAAGCTGCCGCTTCTTGCCCTTCCTGGTGGCCCCCTTGACGAGGAGGGAGGAGTTCCACTCGCTAAAGTAGACGCGGCAGCCGAGCCCGGCGAGCCACTGGTGGAGGAGGTGGACCTGGGTGGACTTCCCCGAGCCGTCCAGCCCTTCCACGGCGATCAGCCGGCCCGGGAGCTCGCCGCCGGGGTTCACCGGTTCCCCCCGTTACGCTTGACCTCCAGGGTCACGCCGTACACGCGTTCGAACATGCCCGACTTGCGTCGCAACGACCACTGTTCGAGGAGGAAGTCGCCCCGGCCCACGAGGGAGAGACGCACCGTGCCGTTTCCCACTTCCGCCCGGACATCGACGACCCGCTGCAGATGCTCGCGGTCGAGGGCGTCGGCCAGGCGGAGCAGGGCGGCCAGGCGCTCGACCCGGGCACGGTCGGCAGCAGGGAGCGCCGCGTAGTTCTCGTGGTCCAGGCTCGGCTCGCTCTTGCGGTGGTAGCGGGCGATGTTGGCCACGGCCGCGATTTGCGCCGGCGTGAAGGAAGGCAGTTCCGACTCGGCGATCAGGTAGGCCGAGTGCTTGTGGTGTTTCTTGTACGAGATGTACGCGCCGATATCGTGGAGCACGGCGGCGGCAACGAGGAGCCTGCGGTCGTCATCGTCGAGGTGGTGGAGGGGGCGGAGCTGGTCGAAGAGGGAAGCAGCGAGGCGCGACACGTGGACGGCGTGCGCCTCGTCGAACATGTAGCGGCGGCCGAGGGCCACGGCGCCCGCCACCGCCTCCGCCTCCTGGCGGGCCGGGCGCTCCTTCCGGCCGGCGAGGGTATCGGCGAGATCCAAGAGCACTCCCTCCTTGATCCCCACGTGGGGCACGAGGATCGTTGGCACCCCCGCGAGGACGGCGAGGCGCTCGTAGACCATGGCCGCGGGAAGGATCACGTCGGCCCGGTCCTCGCGCAGCCCCAGCTCTTCCACCCGCGCCCGGTACGAAAGGCGCGACAGGGTCTCGATGACGCCGCGCAGGCGGGGGAGGGGGATGGCGTCCACCTCGGGGAAGGGAGACGGTTCCCCGGCCAGGGCCGCCAGCGTTTCGATGTTGCCGCCGGTGGCGATGAAGCCGGCGGGTGGCCGGGCGCGGGCCGCCGGCGGGAGACGCAGCGTTGCCGCGTACTCCTCGAGCAACCTACGGAACTGCCCGGGCGACTCGCCGCTGCCCGCCAGCTCCTCGAGCAGACGCACCGACCCCATGGTGTGGGACTCGCTCCACACGATGCCGTCTCCGTCCACCAGGGACACCTCGACGCTGCCGCCCCCCAGATCGGCGAGGATCCACTGGGAGGTGCCCAGGGGAAGGCGGTGCCTCACCGCCACGTGGACGAGGCGTGCCTCCTCGGCGCCGGTGATGGTTTCGAGGGTGATGCCCGTCTCGGCGGCCACCCGGGCGACGAACGCCGCACCGTTAGAGCTTTCGCGCACGGCGCTGGTGGCGACGGCCCGATAGGTGGCGATGTCGAGCTCCTCCATGCGAGTGCGGAAGGAGGCGAGGGCCGCCACCGCCGCATCCATGGCAGGGGCCGTGAGTCGGCCGGTGAGGAACACGTCGTGGCCGAGCCGCACGGCCACCCGCTCCTCGGCCAGGGGGTGGAGGCGCTCCTCGCTGTCGATGGCGGCAGCCAGGAAGCGGATGGCGTTGGAGCCCATGTCGATGGCGGCGAGGCGCCGGCTTCCCCTGCGATCGCCGGTGTCGCTGCGCCGCTCGCGTGAAGGTCGCGCCATGCCCTCGTCCTCGTTCCCCGCGCCCATCCTAGCGCACGTCGCGAGGGGTGCGACGGCACGCCGGCGGCCCGACCGCCGGCCGACGGGTCGGAAGATGATGCTCCCCAGGCGTGAAGGCCGCGTGAAGGGCCCGCCGGAGCGTACCCTGCAGTAGACTTGGCTGCGTGGGCGAGCCGTTCATCGTTGCCATCGACGGGCCGGCCGGGGCCGGGAAGTCCGCCGCCGCGCGCGGGCTCGCACGCAGGCTCGGCCTGCCGTACCTGGACACCGGGGCCATGTACCGCGCCGTGGCGGTGGCGGTGCGACGGCAAGGGTTCCGTCCCCCCCTCGATGCCGCGGCGCGGGCCGAAGCCGAGGCCTTGGCCTCGCGGGTGACCATCGAGTTCCGGGGCGCGGCGGCAGCGCAGCGGGTGTTGCTGGACGGCCGGGACATCACCGAGGAGCTGCGGGAGCCAGAGATCTCGGAGCTTTCCTCTGAGGTTTCGGCGATCCCCGGCGTGCGGCGGGCGCTCGTGGCCCAGCAGCGCCGCCTCGCTGCCTGCCACGGAGGCGTGGTCGAGGGCAGGGACATCGGCACGGTGGTGTTTCCCGCGGCACCCGTCAAGGTCTTCTTGACCGCCTCGCCGGAGGTTCGCGCCCGAAGGCGCTGGGAGGAGCTGCGCCGGCGCGGGCTCGCCGTCGACTGGGAGGGTGTGCTGGCCCAGCAGCGCCGCCGCGACGAGCGCGACGCCACCCGCACGGACAGTCCCTTGCGCCCTGCGCCCGATGCCGTGGTCGTCGACACCTCCACCATGACCCTCGCCCAGGTCGTCGACGCCCTCGAAGCCCTGGTCGCCCGCGCGCGGTCGCCTCGACGGGCAGCGGGAGGACGGCCGCCTCTCGAGGCGAGTTGACAACCACCGCCGGACGAACGATCCTTCGGAGTCGCAGCGAAGTCACGGTCGAAGCGAGGACCGAAGGGGAGGGATCACCATGGTGCGGAACGCGGTGGTGTGGGTGCTCGTCGGATGTGCGGTGCTGCCTCTTGCGCGGTCGGTGGCTGCCCAGGCGTTCCTGATCGACTTCGAGCAGGATCCCTCGGGCAACGTGGTACCGCCGGGGATGCGGATCGACGCGCTGTACGGTTCCGTCCACTTTTCGACGGTGAACGGCCCGAGCCCGCACGTGTACACCAACGACAACAAGCCGGCGGGCTTCGGCTCCGGGACCAACGGGATCAGCATCTACCCACCCCCGGCGGCGGCCGACTTCAACGAGGGACGCGGCCTCATCCGCGTCGCCTTCGAGGGTTCGCCGAGTTCGGTGTGCGTTGCCTTCCTTCCCGATGGGCCAAGCGACCGCGCCGTGATGCGGGCCTTCGATGCGGCGGGGCGTCAGCTCGCCCAGACGATCTCCGCGGCGGGGGTGACCGGCAACGTGTGCGTCTCGGCCTTTTCCATCCACCACGTGGAGTTCGCCGGCTACGGCAACGAGTACGGGCGCTTCGACAACCTCTCCCTGGTGTACGCGGCGGGACCCCTGAGCGGTCCCTTCTACCTGCCTGCCGCCGCCAACTCCCCCGGCGTCGGCGGCACGAGCTGGCGGACCGACGTGGAGGTCCTCAACCGCGGTACGGTGACCTCCACGGTATCGTTCGAGTGGCTGCCGTGGAACCAGGCGAACCCGTTGCCGGTGAAGCGAGACTACTCGCTCGGGGCGAACCGGGCGATGCGCTACGAGAACATCGTGTCGGAGATGTTCGGCGCCTCGGGCAGCGGCACGCTGCGCATCACCGGCGTGGGCGGCAGTCTGCTCGCCAACGCCAGGACCTACAACAACGCGGCGAGCGGTTCCTACGGCCAGTACATCGGCGCGCTCCAGCTGGGGGATGGGGTGCACCCGGGCCAGCGCGGCACGCTCCTCCATCTGTCCCAGTCGACCTCTGACAGCTCCGGGTTCCGCACCAACATGGGGCTCGTCAGCGCGACGCCGTACCAGATCGTCGTCGATGCGAGCTTTTACTCGCGGGCCGGGGCGTTGCTCGGGGCGAAGAGCTACACGCTGCGCCAGTACGAGTCGATGCAGGTCACCAAGGTGTTCACCACGGTGACGTCGGGGGCCGTGGACGACGGCTACATCGTGCTGTCCTCCGACACGCCGGGCGCGGTGTTCTTCGCCTACGCCTCCATGATCGACAATCGCAGCGGCGACGGGGTGCACATCCCGGCGCGGTAGGCGTCGAGCCGAAGATCGGCGGCGAGGCCGGCGCTACGATCTGGCCTGCTGGCGAGCGATGGCGGCCTGGGTCCGCCCGATCAGGGCGTGGGGTGCCAGCCTGCCGCAACGCCCGATGCCGGCCGCCGGCGTGCACAGACCTCGGCAGAACGACACCTGATGCCCGTTGAACGGGCAGGTCAACGTCCGATAGGCGGGAAGCGCCTTCGATGATCGTCGTGCAGCTGGACCGAGCAAGGCCACGTGTCACCCCCCCGGCGCATGATAACCCACGGCGCTAGGAAAAACGCTCGAGGCGGGCGATGCGCGCTGCAAGGGGCGGGTGGGTGGCGAAGAGCATGGCCAGACCCGAACGCTTGCCGGCGATCTTGAGGGTGGCAAGGGCCTGGTGCTGCGTATCGACGAGCTCGTGGGTGCGCTGGAGCGCCTTGAGCGCGGAGATCATGCTGGAGCGCCCCGCCACCCGCGCGCCGCCGGCATCGGCCCGGAACTCGCGCCAGCGCGAAAAGGCCGCCACCACCATGGCACCGAGCAGGGAGAGGAGGATCTCGAGGACGAAGGTGATGAGGAACTGGAGCGCGTACGAGCCGCCGCGGTCGTCGTCGCGCCGCAGGAACTGGACGACGGCAAAGGCGATGACGCGGGCGAAGAACATGACGAAGACGTTGATGACGCCCTGGACGAGGGTCATGGTCACCATGTCGCCGTTGGCGACGTGGGAAATCTCATGGCCGAGGACGCCCTCGAGCTCCTCGCGGTTCATGCGCCGCAGCAGGCCAGTGGACACCGCCACCAGGGCGCGGTTCCGCGACGGGCCGGTGGCAAAGGCGTTCACCTCGGGGGAGTCGTAGACCCCCACCTCCGGCATCTTTTCGAGTCCTGCCGCCCGGGCCAGGGTGTGCACGGTGTTGACGAGCTCCCGGGCTGCCGGGTCGGGACTCGAGGGGTCGATGACGCGGACGCCCATCATCCGCTTGGCCATGATGCGGGACAGGGCAAGGGAGATGAACGCGCCGCCCATCCCCCAGATGGCGCAGAAGGCGAGGAGCGCCTGGTAGTTGATCCCTCGCGCGTCGAGATAGGGCCGGACGCCCAGCAGGTTGAGGGTGATGCTGATGGTCAGCACCACCAGGATGTTCACGGTGATGAAGAGCACGACCCTTTTTGCTGCGGCCATGAAACGCCTCCGTCGTTGCCGCGAACGCCCCGGACGGGGAACGCGGCATCACCATGATACCCGAAACCGCTCCGTCTGGGCCCAGTGCTCACGGCGTGGCCCCTGGCCCACCGTGGCTGGCGGAAGACGCGAGGGCGGGCCAGCCGCCACGGTTCCCTGCCCGCCGCCAGGCGGGTCGGGTCCGGCGGGGGTTCGCGGGGCGCACGGTGGCGCGGTGGCAAGATACGGATATGCGAACGGGCATCCAACCGGCCGGACATGCGGTATCCGGAAGTTCGCGGGGGCAGTGAGAGAAAAGGCACGCCTCTTGCTAAACTTCGTCGGCGCCGTCGCGAGACGGCTGCGCGAAAGGAGGTGGAACGCTCGTCGGGATACGGTAAGGTCCTCGAATTCACAAAGATGCACAACAACGTTGGGTCATTCCAAGGAGGAGGATGAACGATGAAGCGATTCGGAATTCTGTGTGTGGCCATGGTGCTGGTGGCGTTGCCAGTCGTGGCGCAGATGCCCACGGGCACGGCCAGCGGCCGCGTGGTGGACAATGAGGGGAAGCCCCTGCCGGGGGTCACGGTGACCGCCCGCTCGCCCTTCTTGCAAGGCGTGCGCACGGCCGTCACCTCCGTCAACGGGGACTTCATGTTCCCCTACCTGCCCCCCGGTGATTACACCTTCACCTTCGAGCTTTCCGGCTTCCAGACGGTGGAGGCGAACGTCAAGATCTCGGCCGGGCAAACCCAGCGCATCGACGCGCAGATGCCCCTCGCAGCCCTCGCCGAGGAGATCGTCGTGACTGGCCGCTTCGAGACCATCGCGCCGACGGGTCAGGTGGCCACCACCTTCGACAAGGACCTGCTGGAGAAGCTGCCGGTGGCGCGGACCGTCGCCGCTGCCGCGCTGCTCTCCCCCGGTGTCGCCAACACCGGTCCGAGCGGCAACATCACCATGCAGGGGGCGCTCTCCTTCGAGAACCTGTGGCTGGTCAACGGCGTGGTGGTGAACGAGAACATCCGCGGTCAAGCGCTGCCCCTCTACATCGAGGACGCCGTCCAGGAGACGACGGTGAGCACGGCCGGCATCTCCGCCGAGTACGGCCGCTTTTCCGGTGGCGTGGTGACCGCCCTCACCAAGTCGGGCGGCAACGAGTTCTCGGGCTCCTTCCGCACCTCCCTCACCAACCAGCGGTGGGAGGAGAAGACGCCGCTCACGGTGTCCCTCGTCGACGACATCAACCAGATCTACGAGGCCACCTTCGGTGGGCGGATCCTGCGCGACCGACTGTGGTTCTTCCTGGCCGGCCGCGACCGCTCCACCGCCTCGTCGAGCCAGACGGCCCTCACCCGCATCACCTACCCCACCAAGGATGACGAGACCCGCTACGAGGGCAAGCTCACCTTTGCCATCACCCCCGAGCATCGGGTGGTGGGGTCCTACATCGAGCGCACCACCGACCAGGTGAACAACTGGTTCGGCACCATCATGGACACGGCAAGCCTTTACGACCGGTCCATGCCGGAGAAGCTCATCGCCGCCAACTACTCCGGCGCCTTCAGCGCCAACCTCTTCGGCGAGTTGCAGTACTCCAAGCGCGAGTTCGCCTTCGTGGGGTCCGGCTCCAAGTACCGCGACGAGATCTACGGCACCCTGCTGGTGGACGTCTCCACCGGCCGTCGCTTTTGGAGCCCCACCTTCTGCGGCGTCTGCACCCCCGAGGAGCGCAACAACGAGAACCTCGTCGGCAAGATGACCTACTTCCTCTCCACCGCCAACCTGGGCTCCCACGACATCGTGGCCGGCTTCGACCTCTTCAACGACATCCGCTCGGCCAACAACCACCAGTCGGGGTCGGACTTCCGGATCTACCTCACGAGCGTGGTGATCGGCGAGAACGTCTACGCCCGGCTGGTGCCTAACAGCTCGTACCTGATGTGGAACCCCATCCTCAAGCCCACCAAGGGCTCGGATTTCCGCACCAACTCCTTCTTCATCAACGACCGGTGGCGGCTCAACAACCACTTCTCCTTCAACATCGGCGTCCGCTACGACAAGAACGACGGCTCCGACCAGGAAGGCAAGAAGGTGGTGAAGGACGACAAGATCTCCCCGCGGCTCGGCATCTCCTGGGATCCCGCAGCCAACGGCAACCTGGTGGTGAGCGCCTCCTACGGCAAGTACGTCATGGCCATTGCCAACAGCCAGGGGGACGCCTCGTCGGCCGCCGGCAACCCGGCCACCTACACCTGGTGGTACACCGGCCCGGCCATTAACGCCGACTGCTCCGCCGCCAACCCCTCCGCCTGTCTGCCCACCGACGAGGTGCTCCGTCAGTTTTGGCAGTGGTTCGCCTCCATCGGCGGTACCAGCAACACCACCTACCGCTCTAACCCGTCCATCCCTGGCGGCAGCGTCGTCATTGGCGACACCCTGAAGTCGCCCGACGTGGACGAGTTCATGGTGGGCGTGAGCAAGCGCCTCGGCACCCGCGGTCTCGTGCGCGCTGACCTCATTCACCGCAAGTACGGCGATTTCTACGCCCAGCGGACCGATACCACCACCGGTACGGTGCTGCTGCCCAACGGCATCTCCCGCGCCGACCTGGGTATGGTGGTCAACGAGGACACCTACCTCAAGCGCAAGTACAACGGCCTCCAGATCCAGGGTCAGTACCGGCTGGACCGCGTCCAGTTCGGCGGCAACTACACCTACTCTAAGGCCGAAGGGAACTGGGACGGCGAGACCGCGGCCAGCGGTCCCGTGCGTTCGGCGGTGCTCATGTACCCCGAGTACCGCGACCTCTCCTGGTATCTCAACTACGGCCCGCTGGCGGTGGACCAGCGGCACCGCGCCCGTCTCTTCGCCACCTTCGACATCGTTTCCACGCGCCACCATTACTTGGGCGTCTCGCTCCTGCACCAGTACCTCTCCGGCACCTACTACGGCTCGGTGGGCACCATCTCGCTCATCAACCGCAACGTGTCGCCCAACACCCCGTACGTGCCCAACACCTACGGCTACATCAACCCGCCGACCACCCAGACCTACTGGTTCGAGGGGCGCGACACCTACAAGACCGACGACATCCAGAGCACCGATCTGGGGATCAACTACTCCTTCAAGTTCGGCCGTTCCTTCGAGCTGTTCGTCCAGCCCGAGGTGCTCAACGTGTTCAACAAGCAGGGGGTGGTGGCCGTGGACACCACCATCCAGACGCGGGCGCAGAACACGTCGCTGCGTTCCTTCGACCCGTTCACCGAGACCCCGCAGGAAGGGGTGCACTGGGTGAAGGGGCCCAACTTCGGCCAGCCCACCCTTCCCGGTTCGTACCAGCAGCCGCGCACCTTCCGCATCTCCATGGGCGTTCGCTTCTAGCTCCTCTGCACGTTCACGACGAGCGCCCCGGCCTTGCGCCGGGGCGCTTTCGTGTGCGTGCATCGCGCAGCCCGAGGCGACCGACCTGCACGCGCGTCGAGACCCTTCGGCGCTGCGCGCCTCAGGGTGACAGGACGGCAGTCCCGTCATCCTGAGGCCGCCGCAGGCGGCCGAAGGATCCCGTGGCGTTCGAGAATCTCGAACAACATGGTTGCCGCGATCCCGTCGCGTACGAGGATTTCGAGGAACGCGCAGGCCACGATCTCTTCGTGTACGAGGACTTCGAGAAACGCGCAAACCACGATGCCGTCGTGTTCGAGGTTTTCGACGAACGCGCAGGCCGCGATCCCGTTGCGCACGATGCCGGCGAGGCGCGGGCGGGCGGCTAGCGAATGCGTCGAGACCCTTCGCTACGCTCAGGGTGACAGGGGTGGGCGTCGCGCGCCTCAGGGACGCCACCTTGCGCAGGGCGGAGGAGCAGGCATAATCGCGTCCATGCGGACCCTCCGAGGGCGTCGCCGGTGGCGCAGCTACCTTGGGTGCCTCCTCGCCCTGCTCGTGGGCCGGGTGGCCGCCGCGCAAGGGGTCGGCGGCAGCGAGGAGGCGGGGGCGCCGGACGGGGGACGGCCGCCGTTCTTGGTTCGCCTTGCCGAGGATGCTGCGGCCCTCGGGCGGCTCGAAGTGGGTGGGGGCGTCCCTCGATGGCGGACGTTCGGCCTCGCCGCGGCGGCGGTGGCCGGGACCGCCCTCGTGGACGAGGAGATCCGCGAGGTCGTGCAGCGCCATCGCAGTGGCGGCGCCGACCGGGTGGCGGAGGCGCTCCGACCCCTCGGCCACCGCGCCGGTGCCCTG
>FWPV01004693.1_pt1 | contig 28417 bp, 31 predicted proteins | sample 2228371 | NCBI WGS metagenome assembly FWPV01 (sample SAMEA103939776, study PRJEB20133) | metagenome | reverse complement strand
TCGCCAAGCTTTCTTAGGAGGAGCACCGCCTTCTTTCAACCACCCCGTCACCAACCCCTCGGCCTGGTAACGATCTCCTGGCGCACCAAGACTCATCCCTTGACGGCCCCGGCGAGGATCCCGCGCACGAAGTACCGCTGGAGTGAGAAGAACACCACCAACGGGAGGATCATGGTCAGGAACGCTGCTGCAGTGAGGAGCTCCCAGTTCTGTCCACGGTTGGTGACCAGGTTCGCCACCGCCACGGTGATCGGCGCCACCCGCGGCGTGGCTCCCACGTACACCAGGGCCACCAAGAGGTCGTTCCAGATCCAGAGGAATTGGAAGATGAACACAGAAGCGAGGGCAGGAACCGAGATCGGAAGCACAATGCGGAAGAACGTCTTCAAAGGTCCAGCCCCGTCGATGGACGCTGAGTCAAACAGGTCCTTGGGGATTCCAGACATGAAGCTATACATGAGAAATGTGGTGAGGGGAAGCCCGTAGGCGGTGTGAGCAAGCCAGATGCCCGGGTAGGTCCCTGCCAGTCTTAGCTTTCGGTAGATGGGGAGGACGGGGATGAACGTCATCTGGAGGGGGACCACCATCAGCGCCACCACGAGGACCAGCAAGAGGCGCCGCCCGGGAAACCCCATACACGCGAACCCGTACGATGCCAGCGAGGCGACGATCACCGAAATCAGCGTAGCGGGGACGCTGATGAACAGGCTGTTGCGAAACGCCACCCCCAGCCCTTCCTGGTTGAGAACTCTGAGGTAGTTGTCCAGGGTAAACTGACCCGACTGGAACAAGCGTGGAATGGTTGTCCACCAACCAGAGCTCACGATGTCCCCCGGTGTGCGGAACGACGTGATCAGCAGGCCCAGCGTAGGGATCAACCACAGGAACGCAATCACGACCAGGAAAACGTGAAGCGGCATCCGGGACAGCAGTCGAACCGGGTTCACTGGACACCACCCTGACCCGCGAACCGCCGCACGTTGAGAATCATGAACGGAACCAGCATCAGAAGGAGGACAACAGCAATAGCACTGGCTCGCCCGTAGTTGAAGAAGTTGAACATCTCCTTGTACATCCGGTTTGCGACTACTTCGGTGTCGAAGGCGCCGTTCGTCATCACATAGACGATGTCGAACACCTTCAAGACCTGGATCACCATCGTCACCCCCACGACCGAGGCCGTGGGCCAGAGAAGGGGGAGGATGACCCGGCGGAAGACCTGGAACTCGTTGGCCCCGTCGATCCGGCTTGCCTCCAGGAGGTCCCTTGGGATGTTCTTGTACGCCGCGGAGAGGATCACCATGGAGAAACCTGTCCAGATCCATATTCCGACCACGATAAGAAGGAGGTTGTTCATCCAGGGGCGCAGGATCAACCACCCTTGGGGCTCCCCTCCCAGGGCCACCACAAGCGCGTTCAGAACACCGATTTGCGGGAGTCCCACCGGACGGTAGGCGTAGACAAACCGCCATATGATCGATGCCCCCACGTAGGAGATCGCGGCCGGAACGAAGATGATCGACTTCAAGATCCGTTCGTACTTCACGCGGTCTAGCAGCACCGCGAGGACCAGCCCCAGTCCCACGGTCACAGGGGTGAATACCCCCACCCAAAGCGCATTGTTGCGCAGCGCCCCGGTCATGGTAGGGTTCGTGAAGGCGTAGCGCCAGTTCGCCGACCCCACGTACCGAACGTTAGGGCCGAACAGCTCCTGCCCCGAGCCGTAGAAGGAGCGCCAGATGGTGGCCACCGTGGGGTAGAGGAGGAAGAACGCGAGGATGAGAAGCGCTGGGCCTACAAATACCCACGGGTGCCACTTCGCGGTCTTCAGCACACCTCCGCCTCCCTGGTCCGTCCCGCTGCCGGGGAGCGGTCGGGCCCTGGGCGGGCCCGACCGCTCCCCATGGGGTGGCTAGTATCCGTAGGCGTCGAGCGCAGTTCTCTCGATGTAGTTGAGCACAGTGCCCAGCGGGATGCCGCTCACGTAGTCAAGAACACCCTGCCAGAACGAGCCAGCGCCGACGGCACCCGGCATGAGATCAGAGCCGTCGTACCGGAATGAGTCCGCCGCGAGCAGCATCTGCCAGGCAGCGCGGGCGATCGGGTCAGGGTACGTGGCCACCGGGTCGATGTTCTTGTTGGCGGCCATCTCTCCGAGCTCGCGGGCCCAGATCTCCTGCGCCTGGACGGACGAAAGGAACTGAACGAACCTGATAACCTCTTCGCGTGTCCCGTTGAGTGGACCACGGGTGTTGAAGACCACGGACACGTCGCCGCCGCCGAGCACAGGGGTCCCGAACTCCGGGTTAATGGGCGGGAACGGGAAAACTGCGAAGTCCTCACCGGAGACGAGATCGGGATTCTGGTTGAGGATGAAGCTCTGGATGAACGTGGCCTGCTTCAGCAGGTACGCTTGGGGCGGGTCGGTGAACAGCGGTGCCCCGGCATCCCCAAAGTTGGTGGTGAGTGCCCCCACGGGGCCACCGAGAACGTAGGCAGGGTTGAGGACAATCTGCCCGAACTTCTGCCACGCCTCGACCACGGCCGGGTGCGTCCACGGGATCTCGTGGTTCACCCACTGGTCGTAGACCTCTGGCCCCGCGGTGCGGAGCATGATGTCCTCGATCCAGTCCGTTCCCGGCCAGCCGGAAGCAGCTCCGGACTCGAGCCCGATGGACCAGGGCACACCACCATCGGCGACGATCCGGTCACAAAGGGCGATCAGCTCGTCCCAAGTGGTGGGAACCTGATAGCCCTTCTCCTGGAACACCTTGACGTTGTACCACACAAGGCTCTTCACGTTCGCCGACTGCCACGTGCCGTAGAGCTTGCCGTCCACATACCCCAAGGGGGTCAGCGCGGGGATCTGCTCCGACACGTCGACCAAGCCATCCAGCGGGACAAGGTACCCGGCGCGAGCCCACTCCGCCATCAGACCCAGCCAAGGGATCGGGCTGACGTCGGGGGGGTTACCGGCTGCGAGGCGCGTGGCCAGGATCGCCGGGCGATCACGGCCCACGATCTCCGTGATCACGTTGACATCAGGATTCTCCTCCATGAACGCCTGCACGACCTTGGCGAACGCGACGGCCTGCTGACCCGGCCAGCCGTGCATCACGTGCACCGTCTTCTGCTGGGAGAACCCAACTCCCGCGAAAACCACCAAGCTCAACACCACGAGCATCGCTTTCCGCATTCCTTCCTCCTTTTGTAACCAACGCGTTTGTGCATAAGACCTGGTCCCTGCACTGTGCCTGGCTTTACTCCCTACGATCACCTCCTTTGGGGCTCGCTCGCCTCGAGGCGGGGCGGAAGGTCGGCTGGGAAGGAGGAAAGAAACTCCAAGCAGCGAGAGGAGAGGTCGACGGCCACATCGGCCCGTTCTCGGTGACCAGCGATGATGCGGTGCTCAATCGCCAAAACCGCTTCGAGGTGCTCATCCTGAGCCTCCCGGCCCCGCTGTCGGCGGGCCAGCTGGAGTTCATGATAAGGCCTCTCGAGGAAGATGCGCAACCCGGCCGAGGAGAGAAGGGTCGTGTAGGTTCCTTCAACGATCACCACCTGGACCCCTGCCACATCAAGCTCCTCACGGGTGATCCGGTCTTCCTCATAGACCACCAACGGCTTCATCACCCGGGGGGTGCCCGCCAGGATCTCTCGCACCGTAGCGTTGACCGCCTTAAGGTTTACCTCCGACACGCCTACATGGTCGAGGGAAGCTCTCCTCAGGCGTGCGTTCGTGTGGGGAGGATAGAAGAAGTAGTCGTCCTGCTGGATCACGATGGTGCGCAACCCCTGTGCTCTGAGCTCGCGGGCGAGCTCAAGCGCGACCTCAGACTTCCCAACACCCGACTCCCCCGCCACGGTAACCACCAGCGGTGTGGCGTTGTGGGTTAACGCCTGGACCACCAAGGGCACGAGCTCGTTCGCTGCCCACCGGTGCTCGTCCCCAATGACCAACTTATCCCCTTGCACAGGCCCTCCTTGGCCTATAACCCATAGAGCTCTCGGTGACGTGCAGCAGATGCGCTCCAGCTGTACCCGGCCACCATCCGTTGGCGTGCCGCGGTTCCCATCTGACGCCCGGCGGTGGGGCTCTTCAAGATGACAGCCACCGCGTCGGCCAGCGCATCTACGTCTGTCACGTCCACCAGGAGCCCGTCCACCCCGGGACGGACCACCTCCGCGGGTCCCCCGTTGTCCGTGGCGACCACAGGAACCCCACACGCCATCGCCTCCAGCATCACGATCCCGAAAAGCTCATAGCGCGAAGGGAGCACGAACACATCCAGTGCCCCGTAGAACCTGGGCAACCGTTCCTGGGGGACGATGTCCACCCACCGCAGACGATCTCTCAGGCCTAAGTCGTTCCAGAGTCCCTCGAGGCGCGTTCGCTCGCCGACCTCACTGGCATCAGAGCCAGTCCCCGTACTCAGCAAGAACTGGACGTCCAGACCTCGACGCACCAGTCGCTCCGCACAGAGCATGAACAGGTCAAACCCCTTCCGGGGGTCGAGTCGCCCCAGCGCCCCCACCGTGGGAACACCCGGCGCAAGCCCAAACTCCGCCTTGCAGCGCTCTCGATCCTCGGGTGGGGCGAACCGGTCCGTGTCCACACCAGGGGGGATGATGCGGATCCTCTCCTTGGGTGCCCGGTACAGGCTAACCAGGTCCTCCCGCTCTACAGATGTGGAGGCGACAAGCCATGTGCTGTGGTGGCATGCCCTGTCTTCGGACACGAACCGCTCGGCATGGCGGACCCGCTCCTCCGGGGTGGCTTGGGCGTACTTGCGTTTTCCCAGTGAATGGGAAGCGTGGACCCAAATCCTTCCCTCCGCCAGCGGCTGCGCCACCGCCGCCCCATCCCAAAAGTGCGAATGAATCACCGTTTGCGTGCCGAGCCTCTGGCTCACGATCCCAGCGAAGTCGCTGAGGAAGGGGCCAATCTCCTCCTTAGGCACAAAACGCCGGGGCCCTACGGGCACGCGCTCGACCCACGCTCCGCTGCAGATGCTCTCCACCGGAGGTTTTCCTTCGCCCCGGTCCCGGGTGAACGCCACCACCTTCAGCCCGAGATCCGCAAGGTGGGCCGACAGCTCACGGACGTAGACGCACTGGCCCCCAACTTCCGGTGCTCCGATGGCGCCAAGGGGATCACCGTGGGGAGTCAACATCACCACGTCGGGAACCTGCCGCATGATCCCTCTTCCCCTCCTTGGCCCTGGTTCCCCAAGCATCACAGGGGTCGGGCCCCGGCCTCGTTGCCTCAGTCGCGGGACGCCCTCCATCCAACAACATTATTGTAGCGAGGGTGTCCCTTGTGGCAAGTGACCTCTCCTGGTGAGCAGAGAAGATCATGCCTCCACCCCACTCTGGTGTGCTCTCGTCCATAATCTACCCTCCGTTAACTGATCTTCCACAAGTCATGCTAGTTAACAACGGACTTCTAGACACAGCGCCCTCGGTGGGTGCGGCTAGTCAGGAGGGGAAACAGTGTTCAGAAACGCCTCGGGAGCCAAAGGATCGGCAAGAACGTAAGGCGCTATGTATAACGCCTCGTGTCAAGCATGGGTTCAGAGCCCACCAAAAGAACCGGCGTAAGCAGTTGTGGCCCCGAGGAGGTGAGAGCGAGCAAACTAGGGATCTGGTAGACCAAACCATAGGACCCGCAGAACTGGTTGCGGGAAGGGTAGCCTTGTGGGGCAGCTCAGGGATTGGCAGAAGCATGATTCAGGCCTGGTTGTGATCGGGTTGACGGCCGGGGAAAGTGGGGTGGGCTGCAAGGGTGAGGGCCCGGTGGTGCTCGCGAACACGACGAGCGAGGGGTTGTAGCTGGTGTCAGCACAAGACCCCAAGCATGTAGCCAGCGATAGCAGGGTACCACAACTCGTGACCGAGTTGATACGTCGGCACAGAGCAAAACCGGTTCTTGTTGAAGGACTGCGCCGAACCGCCAACAGGGGCCTGGCGGTCCCCTCTAGCCCGCCCTCCCATGGGTTGCATCCCTTCTTGAACCCCTTCTCGGCTTTCTGGATCCTGGTTCCCTAGAATGGGGACCTTCCCCCTCGTCCGCTACCTGTCGGCCGTCAGGCGAGGGGATGATCGCCGTCATGGCGGGGGCGCGCCGGGTGCGGTAGGTTTGGTGGGCCATGCGCCAGGAAATCCGGTTCGCCGGGTTCGGAGGTCAAGGGATCATCTCCGCCGGGAGGATCGCCGGTCAGGGTGCGGTCATCTTCGATGGAAAGCACGCCGTCCTCACCCAGTCCTACGGCCCGGAGGCCCGCGGCGGGGCGTGCGCGGCGGAGGTCGTGGTGTCGGACACAGCGGTGGACTATCCGGTGGTGGGCACGCCCGATGTGGCGGTGATCATGTCCCAGGAGGCCTACGCTACCTACGGCCGCGACATCCAGCCCGGGGGCACGCTCATCCTCGACGAGGACCTTGTCGAGCACGAACCGCGCCCGGACGTCCGACTCATCCTCGTCCCCGCCACGCGCATCGCCGAAGGCCTGGGGCGGAAGATTGTGGCGAACGTGGTCATGCTGGGGGCCTTCGCCGCCGCGGTGCCGACGGTAGCGAAGGATGCTCTCCTCAAGGCCGTTCTCTCCTCAGTCCCCCCCCACACGCGGGACCTCAACGAGCGGGCGTTCGAGGCCGGGTACGCCCACGTGAAGGAGCACGCCCATGGCTAGTCCCGCCCCGTCGGCTCCCTCCCGCAGCGCCGGTCCGCGGATCGGCGTGTTCGTCTGCCACTGCGGGAAGAACATCGCGACCACGGTCGATGTTCCGCGGGTCGTGGAGGCGCTCGCCCGTCACCCGGGGGTCGTCTACGCCGCCCGGCACGAGTACATGTGCTCCGATCCAGGGCAGGACGTGATCAAGAAGGCGATCGGGGAACACCGGCTCACCGGGGTCGTCGTCGCCGCCTGCTCGCCCTCGATGCACGAGACCACGTTCCGCACCGCCGCCGAAGAGGCGGGGCTCAACCCCTACCTCCTCGAGATCGCCAACATCCGCGAGTGGTGCTCGTGGGTCCACGACGGACCGGAGACCACGGCGAAAGCGATCCGCCTCGCCCGGGCGATGGTGGAGAAGGTGAAGGGGAACCACCCGCTGGAGCCGGTGGAGGTGGACCACGCCACCCAATGCCTCGTCGTCGGTGGCGGGATCAGTGGGATCCAGGCCGCGCTCGACATCGCCAACGCCGGGTACGAGGTCCTCCTCATCGAGCGCTCGCCATCGATCGGTGGGCGGATGGCCCAGCTCTCGGAGACGTTTCCCACCCTCGACTGCTCGCAGTGCATCCTCACCCCGAAGATGGTCGAGGTCTCCCGCCATCCGCGGATCCGGCTGCTGACCTACTCTGAGGTCGAGTCGGTCACGGGGTACCTCGGGAACTACCACGTGGTGATCCGCAAGAAGCCGACGTACGTGGACCCGGACAAGTGCAACCTGTGCGGCGAGTGCGCAAAGGTCTGTCCGATCCGCGTCCCCAACGAGTTCGACCGCGGGCTCTCCCAGCGGGCGGCGATCTACATCCCGTTCCCGCAGGCCGTCCCCTCCTCCTATACCCTCGACGAGGAGAGCTGCCTGGGGCTGAACCCGCTCCGCTGCAGCGAGTGCGCGAAGGTCTGTGAACCAAAGGCGATCGACTACGACATGCCCGAGGAGATGATCGAGGAGGACGTGGGAGCGATCGTCGTCGCCACGGGCTACGACCTCTACGGCAAAGAGAGGATGGCCGAGTACGGCCACGGCACGGTCCCGGACGTGATCGACGGCCTGGAGTTCGAGCGCATCCTGTCCGCGGGCGGGCCGACGAAGGGCGAGGTGCGCCGCCCGTCGGACGGGAAGGTCCCGAAGGAGGTCGTGTTCATCCAGTGCTCCGGATCGCGCGACCCCGAGCTCCACAAGTCGTACTGCTCGAAGATCTGCTGCATGTACACCGCCAAGCACGCGCTCCTCTATCGCCACAACGTGCACGACGGGACCGCCTACGTGTTCTACATCGACATCCGCGCCGGAGGAAAAGAATACGAGGAGTTCGTGGTCCGGGCGATGGAAGAGGAGCGGATTCTCTACCTGCGGGGTAAGGTGGCGAAGGTGTTCCGCGACGGCGACAAGGTCGTGGTGTGGGGCGTGGACACGCTCACCGGGAAGCGGATCGAGGTCGCGGCGGACCTCGTCGTGCTCGCCCAGGCGATGGTCCCCTCGGTGGGGACGGAGGAACTCGCCCGCAAGCTCCACATCGCGTGCGGGGGGGAGGGGTTCCTCAAGGAGGCCCATCCCAAGCTCCGGCCGCTCGAGGCCCTCACCGCGGGGATCTTTCTCGCCGGCGCGGCCCACGGCCCGAAGGACATCCCCGAGGCGGTGGCCCAGGGCTCCGGCGCCGCGGCGAAGGCGATCGCGATCCTCGCCGCGCCTGTCCTTACCCACTCCCCGGAGGTGGCGGAGGTGGACGAGGACCTCTGCTCGGGGTGCGCGGTGTGCGTGCCGCAGTGCCCGTACGGCGCGATCACCCCCGGCGACGTGGCGCACGTGAACGAGCTCCTCTGCGAGGGGTGCGGGACGTGCGTGGCTGCGTGCCCGTCGGGAGCGATGCGGATGAAGAACCAGACGGATGCCCAGGTCAAGCGGATGATCCAGGTCGCGCTGGGGGCGGAGCCCCTGGAGGTGGGCCGTGCCTGAGGCCCCGTTCGAGCCCAAGATCGTCGCGTTCCTGTGCCGGTGGTGCGCCGGGGCGGGCGCGGACCTCGCCGGCACGAGCCGCCTTCGCTACCCCCCGAACGCGATCCCGATCCGGGTCAACTGCTCGGGGCGCGTGGAGCCGGAGTGGGTGATGGAGGCGTTCCGATCGGGAGCCGACGGCGTCCTGATCGGCGGCTGCCACCCCGGCGACTGCCACTACGTGTCCGGGAACTACAAGACCCGGCGGCGGATCTACCTCCTGAAGAAGCTTCTTGCGGAGCTGGGGATCGCGCCGGAGCGGGTGCGGCTGGAGTGGGTGTCGGCCACCGAGGGAGCGAAGTTCGCCCGCGTAATGAAGGAGTTTGTCGCGGAGCTAAAACAGTTGGGCCCGCTTCACTTGGAGCGTGAGGAGAAGAAAATGCCCGCCAGTCCGGTTCTCCCCAGGGCGGGATCCTAGCGATGCCCACGAGGCCGAGAATCGCGGTGTACTGGACTGGGGGCTGCGGCGGGTGCGACGTGTCGTTCCTGGAGCTCGGGCCCGCGCTCCTCGACGTTCTCTCCCAGATCGAGATCGCGTTCTGGCCGGCGCTGGTGGACACCAAGCGCTCCGACGTCGAGGCGTTCCCCCCGCGGTCGATCGCCGCGACGCTCGTCAACGGCACACTGCGCACGGAGGAGAACGTGGAAATGGTCCACCTCCTCCGGGAGAAGTCCGAGCTCGTGGTCGCGTTCGGAGCCTGCGCCCACCTTGGGGGTGTGCCGGGGTTGGCGAACCTCGCTTCCCGCGAGGAGATCCTCCGCCACACCTATCGGAACGGGTTCCAGCCCACTCCTCCCCCCGGAGGGGAAGCAGCGGACGCTCCCCCCGAGCTCCTCCCCCAGGCGAAGCCCCTGGCGGACGAGATCACCGTGGACTACGTCGTCCCCGGGTGCCCGCCCATGCCGCCGCTCATCGGCCTTCTCTTCGACGCGCTCCTCTCGGGTGACCTGCCCACCCCGGGCCACGTGTTCGCCCACGACAAGGCCCTGTGCGAGGAGTGCCCCCGCACGCGCGAGGAGCGGAAGCTCACGAAGGTGGTTCGCCCCCATGAGCTGGTCCCCGACCCCGAGGTGTGCCTCCTCGACCAGGGGATGATCTGCCTGGGCCCGGTGACCCGGGGCGGGTGCGGGGCGGCGTGCCCCAAGGCGGCGATGCCGTGCACGGGCTGCGTCGGGCCGACCCCGAACGCGGGTGATCCCGGGCTGGCGATGATCTCGGCCCTCGGGTCCCTCGTGCGGGCGGGGGACGAGAGGCCGGGGTCGTTCGCAGCGGAGGACGCGCTCCTCGATGCCCTCGTCGACCCTTTGGGCACGTTCTACAAGTACTCCCTGCCCGCCTACGTCCGGGCCGGGAAGAGGAGCGACCGGTGAAAAAGCTCGTCATCGACCCGATCACGCGGCTCGAGGGACACGGGAAGATCCTCCTCTACCTCGACGACGGGGGTGGCCTGAAGGGCGCGGTGCTCCAGGTCCCCGAGCTCCGGGGGTTCGAGACGTTCTGCCGGGGCCGACGGGCGGAGGAGATGCCCCAGATCACGGAGCGGATCTGCGGGGTGTGCCCCGAGGCTCACCACCTGGCGTCGGCACGGGCCCTCGACGAAGCGTACGGGGTCCAGGTCCCGGCCACGGCGTGGATCCAGCGCGAGCTCTTCTACAACAGCTACATCTTCGCCGATCACCTCTTGCACCTCGTGTTCCTTGGCGGGCCGGACCTCCTGCTCCCGGCGGACACGCCGAAGGCGGAGCGGAACGTCCTGGGCGTCCTCCAGGCGTACCCGGAGCTCGGCCGGGAGATCGTGACGGTGCGGGCGCGCGCGCAGCGGGTGCTGGAGATCATCGGCGGCCGGGCGATCCACCCCGTGTTCGCCCTCCCCGGTGGCGTGGCCCGACCCGTCACCGCGGACGAGGGGAGAGAGATCGCCGGCCACACCGAGGCGATGGTCGCGCTCGCCAAGACGTTCGTGACCTTCTTCCACGAGGAGGTGCTCCCTGATCCGGGGTACCAGGACCTGCTCGCGTCTCCGCACGCCCAGCTTCCCACGCACTACATGGGTCTCGTGGACGGGAACACGGCGCCCCACTTCTGCCGGGGCGAGGTGCGGGCCGTGTCTTCGGAGGGGAAGGAGCTATTCCGCCTCGACGGAGCGGGCGCGCTGGCGAGGATCGCCGAGCGGGTCGAACCGTGGACGTACGTGAAGTTCCCGTACCTGAAGGACCTCGGGTGGACCGGGTTCGAGGCCGGGCCGGCCTCCGGGGTGTACCGGGTGGGGCCTCTGGCGCGTCTGAACGTCGCCGAACGGATGGCGACGCCGCTTGCCCAGGAGGAGTACGAGCGGTTCCTCGACTTCTTCGGGGAGAAGCCCGTCCACGCCACGTTCGCCTACCACTGGGCCCGGCTCGTGGAGATGGTCCAGGCGGCGGAGGCGGCGGCCGCCCTCGCGGCGGAGAAGGGCCTTACCGGAACCGAGGTCCGGGGGAAGCTCGGCGCTCCGGGAGAGGGCGTGGGTGTGGTGGAGGCGGCGCGGGGAACCCTGTTCCACCGCTACGCCCTCGACGAGCAGGGCCTCGTGACCGACCTCGACCTCATCGTCGCCACGACCCACAACGCAGCGGGGATCGGGCTCTCCGTGAAGCAGATGGCGGAGGACGTGGTGCGGAAGGGAGACCTCGACGAAGAGCTCCTCAACCGGATCGAGATGGCGTTCCGCGCCTACGACCCGTGCCTGGCGTGCGCGACCCACTTCCTGCCGGGGGAGATGCCGCTCGTGGTGGAGATCTACAATGAGGAGGGGATCCTTGAGCGCCGGATCTGCCGCTAGGGCCGTGGTGGTGGCGCTGGGGAACCCGGACCGGGCCGACGACGGCGTGGGGCCGGCGGTGGTCCGAGCGCTGTCCGCCCCACCCGGGGTCGAGGTGTGGGAGGCGATCCGCGGCGGGCTTCCCCTCGCCCAAGCCCTCGTCGGGTTCAGGCGGGCCCTGATCGTGGATGCCTGCCCCGCCCTTCCCGTGGGCGAAGTGGCCCTGATCCCGCTGTCCACGGACGACGGACCACGGACCACGGACCATGGCTCTTGGCTTCACGGGATGGGCCTTGCCCAGGGGTTGGCGGCGCTGCGAGCGGCCGGGCTCCCCGTCCCTGAGACGTGGGCCCTTGCGATCGGCGTGGAGGCTGCGCTCCCGTTCCGGAGGGGGCTCTCGCCGCAGGTGGCGCGGGCCGTGCCCGCGGCGGTGGCGGAGGTGAACCGATGGCTAGCGAACTAGACCTGTCCCGAGATCGGCTCGACGCGCCGTTCGCCCGGCGGGTGGAGGAACTGTCGGGCGAGAACCCGTACGCCTGCTACCAGTGCGGCAAGTGCTCCGCGGGGTGCCCGTTCGCGGACCACATGGACGCGCTCCCGAACCAGGTCCTGCGCCTGGTCCAGCTCGGGGACGAGTCGGCCCTCGCGCTCTCCGCCCCGTGGGTGTGCGCGTCGTGCTTGGCATGCGCGGTGCGGTGCCCGAAGGGCGTGGACATCGCGAAGACGATGGAGGCACTGCGGCTGCTGGCCCTGCGCAAGGGGATCTCGCCGGCGCCGGCCGGGCTCGACCGGCCCTGCCCCCAGATCGCCCTCGTCGGGGCATTCAGGAAGCTCACACCATGAAGAGGCTTGCCTACTTCCCCGGCTGTGCGATGAAGGACCAGGCCCGGGCCGACGAGGCGGGGGCCCTCCACGCGCTCGCCCTCCTCGGGTACGAGATCGAAGAGATCCCGCGCTGGAACTGCTGCGGCACGGTGTACTCGCTCGCCCAGGACGACCTCATGCGCCACGTGGGGCCGGTGCGGAACCTCCTCCGCGTCCAGGGGATGGGGGAGAAGCGGGTCCTCGCCCTGTGCGCGATGTGCTACGGGACGCTTGCGCGGTCGGCCCGGTTCGTCGAGGACCCGGAGCGGCTGGCGCGGATCAACGCGTTCCTGGACACGGAGGAAGATTTCCGGGGCGGGATCGGGGTCGTCCACCTCCTCACCCTCCTCCGGGACGAGGTGGGCTACGAGAAGCTGGCTTCCCAGGTCAAGCGAAGCCTAAATGGGCTCAAGGTCGCCACGTACTACGGATGCGTGCTGCTGCGGCCGCGGGAGTTCGCGGTGGACGATCCGGACAGGCCCGAGGCCATGGAGCGGGTCCTGGAGGCCCTTGGCGCGGTACCTGTGCCCTTCCCGGAGCGGACGGAGTGCTGCGGAGCGTACCTCACGGTGGGGAGGAAGGACATCGTCGAGGAGCGGGTGGGGAGAATCCTCCGCTCGGCGCGGGGCGGCGGGGCGGACCTCGTGGTCACGACGTGCCCCCTGTGCCAGTTCAACCTCACCGAGCGCCGCCCACCCGAGGCACCGCCTCCCCCCGTGCTCTACCTCGGGCAGGTCCTGGGATGGGCCTTCGGGGCGGACGAACCAACGATCGCTGCTCTGCTCGTCGGTCAACCGACGCCCGGCGAGCCGGTTTCCTCGGGGGGTGCGAGATGAACGAAGTGACGGTGTTCATCATGGGCAAGGGGTACCGCGTCCCAGCGGGCCTCACGATCATGAAGGCGATGGAGTACGCCGGGTACCGGCTCACCCGCGGCTGCGGGTGCCGGGGCGGGTACTGCGGGGCGTGCGCCACGGTGTACCGGCTGAAAGGGGACTACAGGCTCTACGCGGATCTTGCCTGTCAGACCCCGGTCCAGGACGGGATGTACATCGCCCAGCTCCCGTTCACCCCCGCTGCGCGGCCAGCGTACACGCTGGAGAACCTGGCCCCGGAGGGGCAAACGCTCCTCACCCTGTTCCCCGAGCTCGCCCGTTGCGTCGCGTGCAACACCTGCACCAAGGCCTGCCCGCAGAAGCTGGAGGTGATGGATGCAGTTCAAGCGGCGCTGCGCGGGGACATCCGCCAGGTCGCGGAGCTCACGTTCGACTGTGTATCGTGCGGGCTATGCACGATGCGCTGCCCGGCGGAGATCTCCCACCACCACGTGTGGCAGCTCGCGCGGCGCCTGAACGGGGCCTACCTCACCCCCCGGGCAAAACACGTTCAGGAACGCGTCCAAGAGATCGAAGCCCGCAAGTTCGCCGCCGAACTCGACGCCCTCATGTCCATGGACAGGGACGCCCTGGTCGCGGCGTACAAGGCCCGCGAGATCGAGGCCTAAGGAGGGAAGCTGTGGGCACGTACCCGAAGGAGATGCAGGAGTCCATCGAGCGCGTGGAGGCGACGCGGCCGGCGCGGCTGGCCGCGAAACCGGGCCGGCTCACCCTCGCCGAGCAGGAGACCCTCCTCAAAGGGTTCCACCCTGACTACCGCCCGGAGGGGAAGCGCAAGCTCCGCGTGGGGGCGTCGTGGGGCGAACCTGTTCCCCACGAGCTCGCCGACCTCCTCGAGGCGTATCCCCTCCTCGACCCGAGCGCGGTCGACGTCACCAAACCTGACCAAGACGTGGACGTGCTCGTGATCGGCGGCGGGGGAGCGGGGACGGTGGCAGCGATCTGGGCCCACCTGTCGGGGATCCCCGCCGAGCGGATCCTCATCGCCACCAAGCTCCGCCACGGCGACTCGAACTCGATCATGGCCCAGGGGGGGATCCAGGCCGCGGACAAGCCGCACGACTCGCCGGCGATCCACTACCTCGACGTGTTGGGCGGCGGGCACTTCACGAACGACCCCACGCTCGTGCGGGCGCTGGTGGAGGATGCGCCGGAGATCATTCGCTGGCACGAGGACCTCGGGGTGATGTACGACAAGGCCCCCGACGGGACGATGTCCACCATCCACGGCGGCGGCACGTCCCGCAAGCGCATGCACTCCGCCAAGGACTACACCGGCCTCGAGATCCTGCGCGTGCTCAGGGACGAGGCGCGGAGCCGCGGGATCCCGGTCCTCGAGTTCTGCCCCGCGGTGGAGCTCCTCACCGACAACCAGGGCCAGGTCGTGGGGGCCGTCCTGTGGAACCTGGAGACGAGCGAGTACACGGTGGTGCGGGCGAAGGCGACGGTCCTCGCCACGGGCGGCTGGGGCCGACTCCACATCCAGGGGTTCCCAACGACGAACCACTACGGGGCCACCGCGGACGGCCTCGTCCTCGCCTACCGGGCGGGAGCGAAGCTCCGGGACCTCGACGCCGTCCAGTACCACCCAACCGGCGCTGCGTACCCCGACCAGCTCGTCGGGCTCCTCATCACGGAGAAGGTGCGGGGGATGGACGCCCAGCCCCTGAACCGGCGCGGGGAGCTGTTCGTGCATCCGCTGGAGCCGCGCGATGTGGAGTCGGCGGCGTTCATCCGCGAGTGCGCCTCCCCGGAGAAGGGCGGGCGCGGGCTGGGGGTCACCACCCCCACGGGGATGGTTGGAGTGTGGCTCGACACGCCGATGGTGGACATGATTCATGGGAAGGGGACGTTCCAACGGGCGCTGTCCTCCATCCACCGGATGTACGTACGGTTCAACATCGACCCGACGAAGGAGCCGATCCTCGTCTACCCCACCCTCCACTACCAGAACGGGGGGGTCGTCATCGACGAGCACGGCTGGACAGGGATCGCGGGGCTGTTCGCTGCGGGCGAGGTCGAGGGTGGCGTCCACGGCAAGAACCGGCTGATGGGAAACTCGCTCCTCGACTACAACGTGTTCGGCCGCCGTGCCGGGATCGCCGCCGCAGGCTGGGCGAAGAAGGCCGCCCCCGGCTCCCCCACCCTCTCCCACGTCGAACGATACGTAGGGGAACTGAAATCGGCGGGCGTGCCGCCGACGCGGAAGGCACCCCTCCTCCTCCCCGAGTACCGGGGGGAGAGGGCCCTCGCCCGGATGGTGGACCTCCTATGACGGACGAGGCGAAGCGGTGGAAGGTCCCGAAGGGACACGTGTACGTCCTCGATGACATCTGCAAGGGATGTGGGTTCTGCATCGAGTACTGCCCGCGGAAGGTCCTCGCCCGTGCTGAGCAGTTCAACGCCAAGGGGTACCATCCGCCGGAGGTGGTGGACCCCGACGCGTGCGCGATGTGCGGGTTCTGCGAGCTCGTGTGCCCCGACTTCGCCATCTGGACCGAAAAGGAGACCTCAAGCGGCGGGGATGAACCCGACGAAGTGGCTCACCACCAGGACACAAAGACACCAAGGGATCAAGAATGAGGAGATTGGGAGCACCCTTGATGATGCAGATCCATTACGGCACCGTTGCGCCTGGGTACCTCTGTGGTAGCTCTGCCGTGGCGGAGGTGGGCGATGCCGCCTAAGGCCACCCTGTCCGGGATCCACTTCATGAACGGCGACGAGGCGATCGCGGAGGGGGCGATCGCCGCTGGGTGCCGGTTCTTCGCGGCTTACCCGATCACGCCGCAGTCCGAGATCGCGGAGCGCCTGGCGTGGCGGCTGCCCCGCGTGGGAGGGACCTTCATCCAGATGGAGGACGAGATCGCAGCGATGGCGGCCGTGGTCGGCGGGGCATGGGGCGGAGCCAAGGCGATGACCGCCACCTCCGGCCCGGGGTTCTCGCTGATGATGGAAAACCTCGGCCTGGCGATCATGACCGAGACCCCGTGCGTGGTGGTGGACGTCCAGCGGGGAGCCCCCTCCACGGGGCTCCCCACCGCGGTCGGACAGGGAGACATGATGCAGGCGCGGTGGGGCTCCCACGGACACTACGAGATCATCGCCCTCGTCCCCTCTTCCCCCCAAGAGGCGTTCGACCTCACCGTGCGCGCGTTCGCCCTCTCCGAGCGGTTCCGGGTGCCGGTGCTGGTGATGACGGACGAGGTGGTGGGCCACATGTACGAGCGGGTGGAGATCCCGGACGAGGTGCCGGTGGCGCCGCGGCGGCGGCCCCGGGTCCCTCCCGAGGAGTTCATCCCCTACCAGCCCGATCCCGACCTCGTCCCCCCGATGGCGTGCGCGGGCGAGGGGTACCGGGTCCACGTCACCGGCCTCACCCACGACGAGCGGGGCTACCCGGACATGTCCGATGGGGCCCACGACCGGCTCGTGCGGCGCCTCGCGGAAAAGGTCCTCCGCTGCCGGCACGAGATCACGTTCTACGAGGAAGTGGGCCTCGACGATGCCGAGATCGCGGTGGTGTCCTACGGGATCTCGGCCCGCGTCGCCCACGGGGCCATCGCGCGGGCCCGGGAGAAGGGGATCAAGGCCGGGATGTTCCGCCTCATCACCGCCTGGCCGTTCCCCGACGAGCGGGTGCGGGCCCTCGCCGACCAGGTGAAGGGGATCGTGGTCGTGGAGCTCAATCTGGGGCAGATGAGCCGCGAGGTGGAGCGGGCGATCCAGGGCAAGGTCCCCCTCGTGGGCGTGTTCCACGCCGGAGGACGGATCCACACTCCCGACGAGGTCCTCGCCGGGATCGAGGAGGCAGCGCGATGCAAGTGAAGGCGAAGCCCATTCCCGAGATCGTGCCCGGGGCCCGGCACCCGATGGAGAAGTACCTCCGCACGGACCGCATCCCCCACATCTGGTGCTCCGGGTGCGGGCTGGGCACGGTTCTCGGAAACTTCCTCTACGCCCTCGACGAGCTGGGGTGGGACCCCGACGAGGTCGCCGTTGTGTCGGGGATCGGCTGCACCGGGCGCATCGCCGGCTACCTCAAGCTGGACACGTACCACACGACCCATGGCCGGGCGATCCCGTTCGCCACCGGACTCAAGCTCGCCAACCCCACGCTCCACGTAGCCGTGATCTCCGGCGACGGGGACCTGTTCGCGATCGGCGGGAACCACCTCATCCACGCCGCGCGGAGGAACGTAGACCTGACCGTGGTGTGCGTGAACAACTTCAACTACGGGATGACGGGCGGCCAGGTCGGCCCCACGACCCCGCTCGAGGGACGCACGACGACGACCCCATTCGGCAACTTCGAGCACCCGTTCAACCTCGTCCACCTCGCCGCCTCGGCCGGGGCGAGCTACGTCGCGCGGTGGACGACCCTCGACGGCCGCCGCCTCCAGAAGGGGCTCGTGGAGGCGATGGCCCACACGGGGTTCACGTTCGTAGAGGTCATCTCCCCCTGTCCGACGAACTACGGCCGTCGGAACAAGCTCGGGGAGGGCCTGGACGAGCTACGCTACTACGCGGAGCACGCCGTGATCCGCCACGGGGCGGACCCCAAGGAGGCGGAGATCGTCCCCGGCAAGCGTTTCATCGTGGGCAAGTTCGTCGAGGTGGACAAGCCGACCTACCACGAGATGTACGCGGCGAAGGTCGCGGAGATGGGAGGGAAGAAGTGAATCTTGCACAGGAGTTAGGGAAGGCCATCGGCAAGGCGGCGACGATCCTTCCGCCCGACGCGGTGCGGGCGCTCGAGGCGGCCCGGGAGAGGGAGGTGGGGCCAGCCCGGGTCCAGCTGGAGGCGATCCTGGAGAACGTGAAGATCGCTCGGGAGGGCAAGGTCCCGATCTGCCAGGACACGGGAACGATCACGTTCTTCGTCAAACTCGGAACGAAGTTCCCCCATCTTCCCGACCTCGTGCGGGCGCTTCCGGAGGCGGCGCGGGTGGCGACGAAGGACGTTCCCCTCCGGCCGAACACGGTCCACCCGTTCACGGGAAAGAACCCCGGGGACAACACGGGCCGCTACGTTCCGGCTGTAACGTGGGAGATGGTGGACGGGGACGGGGCCGAGGTCCATGTCCTCCCCAAGGGCGGGGGGTCGGAGAACTGCTGCGCCCTGAGGATGCTTCCCCCCGGGGGAGGGCTGAAGGGGGTCAAGGAGGCGGTGGTGGAGCACGTCGTCGCCTGCGGCGGCCTCCCCTGCCCGCCGACGATCATCGGGGTTGGGGTCGGCGGGGGGGCGGACCTCGCCCTGAAGCTGGGGAAGATGGCTCTGCTGCGGCCCCTCGGGCAGCGTCACCCCGAGCCGGAGGTGGCGGCGCTCGAGGCCGAGCTCGAGGAGCTCATCAATGCATCCGGCGTCGGGCCGATGGGCCTGGGGGGAAAGACAACGGTCCTGGCCGTTCACGCCGAGTACGCCCATCGCCACCCGGCGTCGCTGCCGGTGGGGATCGTCGTCCAGTGCTGGGCCCACCGCCGCGCCACCGTGCGCATCCGGGCCGATGGCCGAATGGAGGTGGTGTGATGGAGCGCGTGCTCACGACGCCGATCTCGGAGACGGATGCCCGCGCCCTCAAGGCCGGGGACGTGATCCACGTCTCGGGAACGATGTTCACCGCCCGGGACGAGGCCCACAGGATGATGCTTGAACGCGGGAGCCCGCTTCCGGTGGAGGGGCTGGCCCTGTTCCACTGCGGGCCGGTGGCCCAGAAGAAAGGATCGAATTGGGAGATCCTCGCCGCCGGGCCGACGACCTCGGCCCGGATGGAGCTCTTCGAGGCCGAGTTCCTCCGCCGGTTCAAGACCCGAGTCATCGTCGGCAAGGGCGGGATGGGCGAGAAGACCCTCGCCGCCCTGGGCGAGGTGGGGGCGGTGTACACCCACTTCACCGGCGGGGCGGGGGCCCTCGCCGCCAAGGCCGTGAAGCGGGTCACGGCCGTCCACTGGCTGGAGGAGCTGGGGATGCCGGAGGCGATCTGGGTAATGGAGGTCGAGCGCTTCGGGCCGCTCGTCGTGGCGATGGACAGCCACGGCCGGTCGCTCTACAAGGACCTCTCGGTGACGGTGAACAAGAACATGGACGCGATCCGGGCCCGGATCAAAGGAGGCAAGTGATGCCCGAGAAGCCCAACGTCGAAAAACTCCTCGCCAAGGCCAAGGAGCCGGGGCGCAAGGCGCCCGCTTGGCACGCGTTCTACCGGGGCAAGGTGGGATTGGGCGTGAAGTGCGCCATCACCGGCTACGACGACTTCGCGATCTGGTACACGCCAGGCGTGGCCCAGCCGTGCCGCGAGATCGCCGCGGCCCCGGAGAAGGTGTTCGAGTACACGAACAAGGGGAACATGGTCGCCGTCGTCTCCGACGGCACGCGCGTCCTGGGCCTGGGCGACATCGGCCCCCACGCCGCACTCCCCGTGATGGAGGGGAAAGGGCTCCTCTTCAAGTACCTCGGGGGCGTGGACGCGTTCCCGGTCACGCTCGCCACGAAGGACCCCGAGGAGATCATCCAGGCCGTGAAGTGGATCGCGCCCGCGTTCGGCGGGATCAACCTCGAGGACTTCGCGAGCCCGAAGTGCTTCTACATCCTCGATCGGCTGCGGGAAGAACTCGACATCCCGGTGTGGCACGACGACCAGCAGGGGACGGCGGCGATCACGCTCGCCGGCGTCCTCAACGCCCTCAAGGTGGTGGGGAAGGACCCGAAGCGGGCCACCTACGCCGTGATCGGCTCCGGGGCGGCGAACATCGCGTTCGTGCGCGTCGCCCTGACCTTCGGGATCCCGGCCGGGAACATCCTGATGGTCGACTCCAAAGGACTCCTCCACCCCGGCCGCGAGGACTTGGAGCGAGAAAAGGATCACAACCCCTACAAGTGGGACTACGCCAACCGGACGAACGCCGAGCGCCGCGCGGGCGGGATCGCCGAGGCCCTCATGGGGACCGACGTGTGCGTGGCTGCGTCCAAACCCGGTCCGGGGACGATCAAACCGGAATGGATCAAGCGCATGGCCAAGGACGCCGTTGTCCTCGCCTGCGCCAACCCGATCCCCGAGATCTGGCCGTGGGAGGCGAAGGAGGCCGGGGTAAGGATCATCGGCACCGGCCGCTCCGATTTCCCGAACCAGATCAACAACTCGATCGGGTTTCCGGCGATCTTCCGCGGAACCCTCGACGTGTTCGCGAAGACGATCACCGACGAGATGGCGATCGCCGCGGCCGAGGCGATCGCCAAGACCGCCGAGGACAAGGGCCTCCGCGACGACTACATCGTCCCCTCGATGATGGACCTCGACGTGTTCGTGAACGAGGCGGTGGCGGTGGGGCTGAAGGCGATCGAGCAGGGCGTGGCGCGGCGGGTACTTTCCGCGGCCGAGCTGCGGAGGCAGGCCGAGACGATGATCAAGCGGGCGCGGGCCGAGGTGGACATCCTCCAGAAGGCCGGCCACGTCCCGCCCCCGCCGAAGGTGTAGCGCCGCTGAAGGGCAGCCGTTCCCAGGGCCGACCCCGCGTCGGCCCTGTCTCATCGTCGCAGCTTCGATTTGACAGAAACGGGCGGACGCCTATGATGCGTGCGATCATTCTCAGTGCATACAGGAGGAAGGATGAAGCGGTATGGGGCGGAGTTCATCGGTACGTTCTGGCTGGTCCTCGGTGGTTGCGGTAGCGCGGTGCTGGCGGCCGCGTTCCCCGGTCTGGGCATCGGACTGCTCGGGGTCTCGCTCGCGTTCGGTCTGACAGTTCTCACGATGGCCTACGCCATCAGGCACATCTCCGGCTGCCACCTCAACCCGGCCGTGTCGATCGGCCTGTGGGCCGGCGGGCGGTTCCCGGCGAAGGACCTCCTGCCGTACATCGTGGCCCAGGTGCTGGGGGGGCTCGCGGCAGGCGGGGTCCTGTACCTCATCGCCAGCGGCCAACCCGGGTTCAGCGTGTCGGCGGGATTCGCCACCAACGGCTACGGGAGTCACTCGCCCGGCGGGTATAGTTTCCTCGCCGCCCTCGTCACCGAGGTGGTAATGACGATGATGTTCCTCGTGGTCATCCTCGGAGCCACCGACAAACGGGCGCCCGCGGGGTTCGCGCCCGTTGCGATCGGGTTGTGCCTGACGCTCATCCACCTCATCAGCATCCCCGTGACGAACACGTCCGTGAACCCGGCCCGGAGCACCGGCGTGGCCCTCTACGCGGGCGGCCTGGCGCTTAGCCAGTTGTGGCTGTTCTGGGTGGCGCCGATCGTGGGCGGTGCCCTCGGCGCGCTGGTCTACCGGTTCATCGGCGAGAAGAAGGCCTAAGCAGAACCAATCAGCACCAGGGCGTCTTCAGGTAGAGGAAACGGCCTTCGGGGAGGACTGGCCCCGAAGGCCGCCTTTCTCGCTGGAAGCCGCTCCACTTGACGGTGTGGAGACCAGCGGGACCTCCCAGCAGTACAATGAAGCTGGTGGACCGAGGGCCATGAGGACAACGCTCTACTACTTCACTGGAACCGGGAACTCGCTCGCCTGTGCGCGGGCGATCGCCAAGGGGCTGGGCAATACCGACCTCGTCCCCATCGCCTCGTTGCGGGAAGAGAAGCGCCTCCGCGTCCCCACGGAGCGGGTGGGAATCGTGTGCCCGGTCTACTTCTACACCCTGCCGCTCATCGTCCGCGAGTTCATCCCCCGCCTCGACCTCTCCGGGGTGAAGTACGCGTTCCTCGTCGCCACGATGGGCGGCCTCCCTGGCCTCGCCGTCGAGCACGGGGAGGAGCTGTTCAGGAAGGCTGGAGGAGAGCTCCACGCCGGGTTCGCGGTGCGGATGTTCGCGAACTACATCGCTGAATACAACGTGCGCGGGGAGCGGTCCGTCCGCGCGATGCAGAAGCGCATGGAGCGGCGAGTGGCGGAGATCGTGCGGATCGTCCAGGCAGGCGAGCGCCATCTGGAGAAGGGGGGACCGTTCGACCGCTTGCTGAGCCGGGCGATGTTCGGCCTCCTCGGCCGGAGGTTCCTCCAGGAGGCCCGGACCCGCGACCGGCTGTTCTCCGTCGACCCCTCGTGCGTCCACTGCAGCACGTGCGCCCACGTGTGCCCAGTGGAGAACATCCGCATGGTGGACGGGTCGCCGCGGTGGCTCGGGCACTGCGAGCAATGCTACGCGTGCATCCACTTCTGCCCCGTGGCCGCGATCCAGGTCCAGGGCAAACCCACCCGGATGCGCGGCCGCTATCATCACCCAGACGTCCGGGCCGACGACATCGCCGGGCAGCGGCGGACCGACTGACGACTACCGACCAGACGCAGCACAGACCGGCCCGTGTCCACCGGGCTGATGGTCCGCCCAGCTTCGGCCGTCTGTAAGTATCTCCCCAACCTTATGGTCCGCATAGACGGGAACCTTCGTCTTCTCCACGGCCTCCTGGAAGTACGGGTTGGTAATGGCCGAGGCCACAACCAGGTCCACCGGCTTCTTGAACAGGGTCTCCAGAGCCTCCTTGAGGCCGAAGTACCGGTCCGCGTATCCAGGCCCGATCGGCGGGGCGAACTCGACCACGAAGTCGAGGTCGCTTGACTCAGGCAGAGCGCGGTGCGCAACCCCCGAGCCAAAGAGATCCAGCCGGCGTACGCCGAACCGGCGACAGATGGTCTTTACCTCCGAACAATGCTGCTCGAGTTCCCGGATCATCGGTTGGCCTCCCCCAACCCTCGTTCCGAAAGGGATCTGCACACAAGTGGCAGCGGCCCGGTCTCGACTCCACAACGTCCGATCCCCAACCAGGGCCAGGCTCGGGTCGCTACGAGGAGGATAGACCTGCGTCCCTGAACGAAACCACTTCGAGCATTCTGGCCCTGCCCATCCGGAGGTGGAGCCGAGGGACGTCATCTGGGTCGAGAACCAGGGGAAGGCGGCGGCCACGCGCGATGGTGGGCGAGGACGGGACGGTGCGTTCTGCGGCCCGCGTGCCGTCACGCTGTTTCCCAAGCGGCGAGCGTTCCTATGCCCCGTGTGCTGAGACGGACGAACGGACTAAAGCTCGCGAATGTCGAGGTAGAGCGGGGGGGTGGGCAGAGAACCCGCGAGGGGGAGCGCGACCGTGTGGTAGGTGAGGGTCTCCTTGAGGAGGAACCTGGGCAGCCGCACCAGGGGATCCGCTTGACTGCGGAACAGCGCCAACAGGTCTGCCCCCTCGGCCCAGCCGCGATGCAACAGGTCGGTGAGGATCTTCCCCAGCAGATGGGGCCCAGTTCTCCCCCCAACCATCACGTCGAACACGTGCCAGAGGGCGAGGGTTGTTCCGAGCTCGGGAACTCGGGGCAACGGGAGGAACCGAGCCAGCGGGTTGACCGCTCGCGCCGCCGCGCGGTACAAGGCGGGGATCGCCACCACCCGCTGCCGGTGAACGCTTGAACAGTCCCATACGCTCGCCTGGGCGAAGCTCTTGCCCCGCTCCAGGCGGAACACCCCTCGCAGGTACCCCCGTTCCTCTCCCCGCGCGTAGGCTTCGGCCACATTGGCTGGACGGAGGTCGCGTCGCCCCACAGTTTCGCCAAGACGTGCGACGGCATCGCGCCATTCAGGAAGGGGGCTGAGCCGGACCCGCCCGGGTCGCGTGGGGCGAAGGAGAACGTTGAACCTGCCCACCTCCTGCCCCCCGCCTTTGGAGAAGACGCGCAGCGCCTCGATGTTGTCTCCCTTCACGTGCCCGTAGATGAACCGCGCCCCGCTCGCCATGGCTTCGTCCCGGACCGCCTTCCACAGTTCCCACAGGCCCCGCTTCATGCTCCGCCGGTAGGAGGGATCGGAGCGGAGATCGTAGAAGTAGGCAACCGGGACGAGCTCGCCCTGGACGTAGGCCTCCTTGATCGCGTACGCCATCACCCCCACGGCCCGCGCGCGATCGAGGGCCAGAAGCACGCGGGCCCGCGGAAAGAGGTCCGAGCGGTAGAAGAACGTCGTTCGCTCTGTGGAGATGCGCGACTCGTGCCCTTGGGGGCTCGCGTCCTCCAGGCGACGAAGCTCGCCCTCGTCGGCCGGAGTGGCTTCCCGGATCGCGACCATCAGGGAACGAGTATAGGCCCTGCACGCCGGATCTCCACGGCGATCCCCTTGATCGCCACGGTTGGGAGGCGTTCAGCGCTCGCGATCTTCGAGCGAAACGTGCCTCCTCGGGTCCGCGAAGGTCTCCTCGTAGCGGCGACGCAGCCTCTCCACGAGGTCTTCCACGGTCCCTTCATGCGTGGACAGAGCGGACAAGGGCAGGGGCTCGCCGAACCGGATCCGCGGCGGGCGGTCCCGCGTCACCCCAGGGTGGAGACGGCGGCGCTCGCCTCCCTCCAGAAGCCGGCGCACCCACCGATCGGAGGTCCCCTCCTCGTGATAGGCGACGAGGAACACAGGTCTCTCGCCCGGCTCTTGAACGAGCCCGCGCCCGATGCGGCCGATCCCGGGGTACCAACGCCTCCCCAGCCGGCTCCAGCCCTGGGGCGCGATGAGAAGGGCTCCTCCGCTTCGCACGTGGGCGGTGGCGCGCTCGAGCGCCGCTCGGTTCCGCTGCCGGGCCGTCGGCCGGGGAAGGACAGGGCGGAGCCGCGTGGCCCAGTACGCCACGACGAGCCGCCCAAGCCCCCCTTGCCACAGTTGTTTCCACCACTGGTTGACCGGGATCTCGACGGAGATCGCGTACCGGCCGAACGCGGGCAGGAACTTCTCGAGGAAGCTCGCCGCCACGATCCGGTAATCGGGACGCGCGACGTGGGCGCTCACCAGGAACGGGGTGAGAAGGGTGGGATGGTTCCCGTAGATGATCACGGGTTCCGAGGACAGGACGGCCCGCGTGGCAGGAGGCACCGCGGACACCCAGTGTCCGACCCTTTCATCAAGGAGCCATCGCGACGCACGCGCCAGGCCGTGCTCAGCCATCCGTCGATCCAACTCATGCGCGACGTCGAGAAGGCTCTGGAGGGGGTAGCACCGGTTGGAGAGCCGAAGCCAGATCCCAAGGCCGGGCTCGGCCATCGCCTTGTACCACAGGTCGCGAATCGAACCGACGTCCCCGGCGGCATAGGCAACGCGGAGCTGACGGAGGAGGTCCGCCCACCGGCGCCTGAACCCCCTCTTCTTGCTCACCTCGTTCACCTGCGGTCACCCTGGCTGTCGGACGATCGCCCCATCGTCCCCCGGAGGATACCGTGTCCGGTGCTCGGTCAGGGCAGCCTGGGCTTCACCAATCAGCCGCGGATCATCATGAGGAGCATCTTCAAGCGCTGCGGGGCCTTTACGGCGTCGGGCACCCCAGGTTACCCGGAGCGTAGTCGCCGGATGATGGACCAAGGTTCCTCGTTCTGTTTCGCACTCCGCGCCAATCCCGTTCCGTCAGCGATCGATTCGGCTACACTCACCGGCAATCCAGGGGAAACCGTGACCGAGGAAGCCAAACGGGCACAAGACATTGCCGAGGCAGTGGACGGCTACACCGCGACGACGATCCCCGTCCACGTCGAGATCGCCATGGACCAGGTTGTCCTCAACCTCCAGGAGGCGGAAAAGCTTCTCCAAGAGACGCGTTCCATCGCGCTCGGCCCCTGTGAGTGCCGAACCAAGAACCGCCGCTGCGACGCTCCGGTGGACGTCTGCCTGACGTTGAACGAAGCCAGCGCCCAGGCGGTGGAGAGGGAGAGCTTCCGCCGCGTCACCGTAGACGAAGCGTTGGCGACCCTGCGGGCCACGCACAAGGCCGGGCTTGTCCACCTCGCCTACCGAAAGCCTGGCCTGGAGGCAACCCTGTTCTGCTCCTGCTGTGCGTGCTGCTGTTGGTTCCTTGGCACCCTGAAGCGGTTCGACTTCCACGACGCGGTCGTGGCATCGTCCCATATCGCACAGCATGAGGTGAAGCGCTGTGTCGGGTGCGGCGTGTGCGTGACGCGATGTCCGTTCGAAGCCTGGACGCAGGACTCCGATCTGCCCACGCTTCACCCTGAGCGGTGCTTCGGCTGTGGTCTGTGCGTGAGCACGTGCCCCGCGGGGGCGATCGCGTTCGTCCCCCGTCCTGCGGTCGGATCCCCGGGCTCGGCCCCCGGGAGCGGCTCTACCTCCGTCGCCCCAAACGGCGCAGCTTGAGGGCTGCCGGCCGACACACGCCCGTGCAGGTGCCTCACAACAGGCACTCGGTTGTGTCGACCGCTCCTCCGTGCATCGCCCCCACGGGACAGCCCCGGGTGCAGAGACCGCAGTCCCGACACCCCTCGCCCGCCTCGATCCGGAACAGGCTGAACCGCGACACGATCGAGAGGAGTGCTCCGTACGGGCAGAGGACGCGGCAGAACGGTCGGAACACAACGACGGACAGGACGGCGAACAGCGCAGAGAACGCGATCGTGGCCGAGGTCCCACCCCACACAAACAGAGGCTTGAACGGGGAGAACCCGTCGAAGACAACCGTGTGGACCACGAGCACCCGTGCCACGAGGTACACGAGCAGACCGTACCGGATCCAGCTCACAACCCTCCACACCCGGTCCGGGACCTTCAGGGCCCACTTCCGGACGTGGATCAGTTCTTGGAGCGCCCCGAACGGGCACACGTACCCACAGAACAGCCGGCCCAGCGCCAGAGCGCCGACCACGGGAACAAGGAACAGGAGGAGGTAAGCGGTTCCCGCCTTGAGAAACACGTTCTGCACCGCCGCGGTGGGACAGAGGAACCCGCCCATGAGGAATCCGAGCACGGCCACCGCAACAACGAGATAGACCCGGCGCAGCCACGGTCGTCCCAGGAACGCGAGGACCCCGGCCCCGACGGTGAACGCCGCGAGAAGGGCCAGCTTGACCTCCTGGCGGTGGATGAAGAACCGCGGCCCAGCCTCGGTCTGGGGCTGCCCGTAGTCCCGCGCCTCCGCCGGCGGACCGAACGCAGGCTCCTCGCCGAACCCCCCGAACGACTGGGCCACCCCCCCGCCTGCGGCAACGAACAAGGCAAGCGCGATCAGAACACTGGTACGCACGCGAACCCCTACCCCTGAGCGTCGAGCAGGGCGTCGTACCGCCAGAAGATCCCCTCGCCGACGATGAGGAGCGGGAGAGGCTTCCCGTCCCGCGTCACATAGAACAGGCGAACGGAAACGGTTCGCCCCGCAAGCGCGGGGGGAACGCTCGGTAGGGCAAGGCTGACCCCACCTACAGAGAGCACATCACCGTTCACGGACGCGTCCCCAACCACCGAGGTCAGGGTGTACCCCACCGGGGGATCGAGGGGGTAGGTTCAACTCCAGGCCCGGAACCACGCGCCATCGGAGGTCGGAGCCGTGACCCGAATCGGGAGGATGCCTTCCTCATAGCCCTCCTTCGTACACGTCTTGGAGATCTTCAGGAACCCGTCACCCACTTCGGCCAACGAGAGAATCACCCACTTCTCGATCACATTCGGCTGGACTTCCCTCCATGGGGTCTCCTCCAGGATCTGCACCCCCGCCGTGGCGATGTCGTACGCGTACGGGCTGGGGAGCGTACAGTTGGCATGCGTCTTGTACACGCGAATCCCCACCTCGCCCCATGTCCCCACCGGCGCCGTGATGGACTTGTAGCTGAATACAAAGTCACACCCAAACGAAACCAGTCCCACCGCACCCGCCAACGCCATCGCGATCGTCCACGTTCTCAAGCTCATCGTCACACACTCCCTGTGCGCCGGGCCTCCTCGATCGCAGCCCCGCGCGAGGGGCCACTGTGCCCGGGGGCGGCGGAAGCGCCGTGTCTCGATTGTGAAGGGATTACGGAGAACCCCTCCCTCGACGGAGACCCACCCCTCCATTGTGAGCTCCCAGAGCAGGCCTTACCCTACACGCATGGATCGGACCGAACTACCTGCCGCATTCCCGCTCCTGTTCATCGCGTCCTTCGTGGGGATCTGGATCTTCGTGACATGGATCGCGTCCCGGGCAAGCGGGTGGCACCGCCTTGCGCAACGGTTCGGGAACCCTGGGCCGTTCGCCTCGGTCGGTGAGCGAGTACGGTTCGCGTCGGCCCAGATCGGGTGGGGGAACTACAGCGGTGCCCTCGAGCTACGAGCCAGCACGTCGGGGTTCTACATGGCCCCGATCTGGGTGTTCCGGCCGTTCCACCCGCCGCTGTTCATCCCGTGGAGCGAGATTGTGGT